>ENA-OSET01002405-OSET01002405.1-sediment-metagenome-genome-assembly--contig:-NODE-2405-length-18151-cov-4.724798_pt1 | contig 18151 bp, 16 predicted proteins | sample MGYA00237882_ERZ534229 | MGnify/ENA primary metagenome ERZ534229 (study PRJEB26408, sample SAMN06266212) | sediment metagenome | isolation source: Hudson Canyon methane seep mesocosm | place... | reverse complement strand
ACTGTATACGAGAGAGCAGCCTGATTGATGAAGGTCTCCTGTTATATACCGAGCGTCAGCAGTTCCACCCAAGACCAATATTTTCTTCAAGAGGCCGAACCTACGATATGTCCCTGCCGATTCACAGCCCATATTTCAATAATCATTTCATCGGGAACAACTTTAATCACCTGTTGCTGAGCGATACGACAGATCTTCCCCGCTAGATCTATGCCTTGTAACTGACATAGGTTCAAGGCCTCAATACTAGTATTGGCAGTTAGTATTTTATCCGCGAGCGCTTTGTTTGCACCTTCTTCTCTTGCTATTTGAGCCAGAAACTCAAAGTCGATCGTTGAGGCTCGGCTATGTAGATCCATATGCCCTTGCGCAAGCTTAGTTAATTTTCCAAACCCTCCGCATACACTTAACTTTTCTAACGTTTGCCTCTTGAGATACTTCAGCACCGCCCCGACGAAATCCCCCATTTCAATTAGGGCCATTTCTTGGAAGCGATACTTTTGTATCATGGCCGCTTCGCTTTGGTTTCCGGTCGTTGCAGCAATGTGGGTAATACCATTCGCTTTTGCGACATCGATCCCCTGATGAATAGACGCGATGTATGCAGAACAAGAAAAAGGCCGAACAATGCCTGTAGTACCCAATATCGACAGCCCGCCAATTATGCCTAAACGAGGATTCATGGTTTTCAAGGCTAAGTTTTCACCATCTGCTACTGAAACCGTTACCTCGAAACCTCCAACGTACTTATACTGCTCCGCCATCTTCTCAAGATGTTCGGTCATCATTTTTCTTGGAATTGGGTTAATCGCAGGTTCCCCCACCGCCAAGGCAAGCCCTTCACGAGTGACCGTACCTACACCTGAGCCCGCCCTAAAAGCAACCCCCATAGAGTCAGTAAGTGCTAACTTAACACTAACCTTTGCACCGTGTGTGACATCCGGGTCATCCCCAGCATCTTTGATCGTCGATGAGGTCGCGTTTTTTTCTGACCACTCTTGCTCGCAAATCACTAAAGAAACGTTTTTGCCCTTTGGGAGAGTGATCTCTACTGTGATCGGTTCGAGTGGGCTCAACTCAGCACTGCAATCCCCCAACAAGTGCTGTGCCGCAGCCACGCAACACGCGGTTGCACAACTTCCGGTAGTCAGACCGGACCTTAGAGGTTTAGCTTGTTCTGCACTTTCTGCCCACATACGTGACTCGTTGTTACTCGACTTTGTTAGAGAGCTTGGCTAAGCCAAACACCTCCAAACACAATAGAGCCCCACGCAATGAAATAGCGGCCCCACTGAAAAAGTTTTTCGTTGAATATCTGAAGCTTACCCTGCATATAACCAAGCCCCATACCGAACAAGCACATAGCGAGTAATACTCCTGAAGAAAAAACCAGCAGATATGTTATCGCATAAGCGAGTTGATCATTTTGAGCCTGCCCAATTATAGGCACTAAGGCCAGCGCCGGCGCGCTTCCCGCTATGCCATGTAACATTCCAACCATCATGGGAGCATGGGCTTCTCGACTATTTGGCCTCAATTGATGTCCTTTTTGATGCCAATGACTATGTACCACATCGCCATGCCGATGTACTCTTAGTTGAAAATTTTGCTGTCGAATGCGCCATAAACAGAAACAGCCCATTGCAATTAATAGCACCCCAACACTCGCTTCGGCGAACACCTGAACACTTTCTGGTACTTGAACCCCCAAAGAAAAGAAGGCAAGCCCGATTACAATCAACATTCCGCCGTGACCCAGTGCCCAATTCAAACAATACTTAATATTGCCGAAAACACTCGACTTACGCTGGTTGCTAAGAGCCGTAACGGCCATGACGTGATCAGCGTCCATTGCATGCACCAAGCCAAAGGTAAGCCCAGCCGCCATCATTGCTTCAGGACTAGCTAACATAGGCTAACTCCTCTGCTACTTTCTGGTGCCATTCTTGCGAAAAAATCTGCGCTATAGCATCTGGATTATTTGGAAAGAAAAAGTGTAAATAGCTCGCTGTCAGCCCTTTCGACCTGTAGAGCGCCTCACCTGGGGCTGGATGACGCTGTCGCCTTGCATGCGAAAACGGCTCGTCCGTATCAAAGCTTCGAGAACGATGATGCGCATGCCCTCTTAGTTCGCCTTCAGGAAGAACTGCTGTCTGCATTCCCTGGCAGCCTCTTTTTCCTCTCATCGCACCATGCCCCTTCAATAAAGAAAGCATGGGGTAACATTCGTCGTTTAAGTCAGTCAGAGACTCAAGGCAGTATAAAAAGCCCCCACATTCGGCTAGAACCGGTCGATCCATCGCGAAGAAAATCGCAATCGATTTTAGCATTTTAGTATTTAGAGACAAGGACTTAGCATGCAGCTCAGGATATCCGCCCGGCAACCACAGTGCATCAGCTTCTGGCATGGCTGAATCATGTATAGGCGAAAAGAACTGGTAGCTTGCCCCTAGCGTTTCGAGTAAGTCTAAATTCGCTTGATATATAAAGCTGAACGCTTCATCTTTCGCGATCGCTATTGTTTTACCCTTTAGGGTTGTAGGCAAGATATGCTCTGGTATCTGAGGCGAAGCGAATGAAACTTGGCTGAACATGGCCTGAAGATTTTCTATACCTTGCGTCCCTTGAATCAGGGCCTCTGCACCCGCTTCAAATCGCTCTTCAAGCACATCTGTTGCTTCTGACGCCTGTACCAGCCCTAAGTGACGTTCAGGTAGCGCAATACTTTCATCCCGCTTCAGTGTCGCTAACAACGGCGTGCTGTCTAGCAACGCATCACGAATTAGCTCGGCATGTCGCTCAGAGCCGCAATTGTTGGCGATAAGACCACGAACTTGAATATCATCTCGATGGTTCGCTAGCCCAGATACGATCGCCGCTGTCGTTTGTGCCATTCCTTTTACATCCATAACGATCGCAATAGGAATACCAAAACAGGCAGCCAAGTCTGCGCTGGAGGGCTCGCCATCAAACAAGCCCATTGCGCCTTCAACCAAAATATAGTCTGCAACCTTGGCCGCATCGTATATCCGCTGTTTACAATAGGGTTCGCCTGCCATCCAAATATCGAGCTGCTCAACTGAATGACCGGATGCTTGCGCCAGTACTTGGGGATCTAAATAATCGGGACCAGTTTTGAATACGTGAACGACTTTTCCCAAATTTCTTAACGCACGAGACAACGCCGCCGTTACCGTGGTTTTACCCTGGCCAGAAGCTGGTCCAGCTAAAAAAAGCGCTTGGCAATGTACTGTAAGAGAATTCGACGCACTAGCCATTAGTATTCAATACCCTCTTGCGCTTTCACACCGAGACGAAATGCATGTCGTTCATCTTGAACAACCGAAATCGTATCAGCTACGTCTTGAATCGGCGTCGCCATGGTTCGACCCGTTAAGATAACATTTTGCATCTCAGGTCGAGTTTGAAGTGATGCTGCAATTTGATCTGCATCTAAATGGCCATACTTAAACATGTAGCCAATTTCATCGAATACCAACATGTCGTACTCGCTGTTTCGCAGCAGAGTTTCAGCAAGATCCCACGCTTGTCGGGCAGCCTCAGCATCTTGTTCTTTATCTTGAGTTTCCCAACTAAACCCATGCCCCATTACATGCCAGTCGACGAGAGAATGGTCTTTGAATAACTTGTATTCCCCCGTTTCGGTACGGCCTTTAATAAACTGAATTACCGCACATTTTTTGCCATGCCCTATAGATCGCGCCATGGTACCAAAAGCTGAACTGCTCTTACCTTTACCGTTGCCTTTCAAGACAATTAGCACACCTCGTTCTTCAGTCGCTTTGGCAATTTTGGCATCCATTACCTTCTTTCGACTCTGCATGCGCTTCACGTGTTTCTCATCTGTCATATACTTCCACCCTGAATAACCATAGGCCTTCCAGACAATGCTAAATATTTGGCCCCAAGTTCACTGGCGATTGTTTGGCCACGCCCCCGTTTTACATTCGACGATTCAATATCAATCACAGTACATTCACCAGGCAAACTGATATCCGATAAACTTTGTCGACTCCGACCATCCGTAATCAAAAAGCATTTAACCATCAACCCTGGCATTCTACGAACCAGTTTATGCAGATAACACTGCGCATTGTTCAATGCATGATGAATCGGCGTTCCACCGCCCGCAGTTACTTGATCTAACCTGCGTCGAATATGCTTAGGCGCTCTAACTCTAGGTAGGATAGTTTCAGATTTATCATTACCAAAGCCAACAATGGTCAATTGCTCACGACGTAGATAAGCCTGATTGGCAATTTGAAGCACCACGCCTTTCGCTTTAGACAATAACTGGGTCCCAAGTGTAGAAGCAGACGTATCTAACAATACGAAATTGAGCATCGACTGCCCGCCTCGAGCCTTTTTAAACTTGAGCTCTTCAAGAGGCCACTGCCCACACGCATTGGAAATTGTTTCAAACCAATTAGGAGAGCTCGACCTAAGCTGAGAGTAACTTCCCCTACCTAACGCGTTCCCTTTAATTCCAGAACCATTATTAGTAGAAGCTGAATTTCGTTTCGGCACACTGCTCTGAAGCACTAAACTTAGATCGGCTACATCGTGAGTAATTTGGGTTTGAGGCGGAAAACTACCCCACTGGCCATTCGTCTCGTTTTCTTTTTTGCTATGACTAGCAGCGCTGTCTTCTTGCGGTCGCTGATAGGGGTTTTGCGCTGATGGAGGCGGTTGAGGAGCTGAACCACTTTCGTCATCAAAAGCGCGTCTACGGTGACAGAGCACTAACTCTTCGACTAGCTCAACATCTTCTATCGTTACACATGATCGATTACACAATGCAGCATGAGCCAAAGCAGCTCGATACCAAACAATATCCGCCCTTAGACCTTCTACGTTTGCCTGTTCACATCGCTGCGCGATAATGAGCCTAAGGTCGTCAGAACATTCAATGCTTTTAAGTCTTGAGCGCGCCCGTTGAATACGCTCAGATAAACCTTGCTGTTCCGTTTGGTATTGGCCACAAAATGCTGAGGGATCACTATCGTATGCTTCACGACGACGAACAATTTCTATTCGCTCATCAACGGAGTGTTTGGCCGATAAATCTACAGCAAGCCCAAAGCGGTCATGCAACTGAGGTCGCAATTCCCCTTCATCTGGGTTCATGGTGCCAAGAAGCACGAATTCTGCCGCGTGCTTATGGCTAATCCCATCACGTTCAACACAATTAACACCGCTGACTGAAACGTCAAGTAAGAGATCGACTAATGCATCGTTCAGTAGATTCACTTCGTCTACATAAAGTACGCCCTGGTGTGCTTTGGCTAGTAAGCCGGGACTGAACGATACTTTTCGGTCATTTAAAACCTGCTGAAGATCGAGCGTGCCCGTCACCATCTCTTCACTCGCCCCCAAAGGCAAGGTAACAAAGCAGTCTTTAGATGCAGAAGGAATAATATCGGCAAGCGCCCGAGCCAATGTAGACTTGGCACTGCCTCTAGGGCCACCAACCAGAACGCCACCAATGCCTGGATGAACCGCAGCCAGGGTCAGGGCGAGTTTGAAACCATCCTGACCGACAACCGCGGAAAAGGGGTAAGTAGGCTTACCCTTATACTGGCGCATGACCACTATCTAGTTGTCCTGTCAGAATCTTACGATTCAGGACCCAGGCACTCAGTCCACCAATGACTAACCAAAATAGCAGGTTGCTGATTCCGCTCGCTACAATAAACTGATGATGAAGGTCAATCAGTGTTGCGACAGCAGCAGCATCAGGGTGAGCAAACTCAGGGCCTGATGAATGTGGTGCGCCAACTAGATACGGAAGCGCTATAAAGAACAAACCGACAAGCTTCAGAAAACCTTTTGCGAAAGCCAGAATAGCGAGACCTACTCCTGAGGCTATGACGGCCAAGAGCCACCAGGACTGCCTATTTTCTAGCGGCGGGGCTTCAATACCAGGAATTTCAGGTGGTAAGCCGATACCAGGAATCGCAAAAAATGCGATAAAACCAGCCAAACCCCATGCAAACCCTTTAATCAGTGATAACTTGGTAATACCTTGAATCTGAAGCTGGCTCATTAGCGCCAGCAATACTGCTGAGAACCCGATTCCCGCTAACACGTTTGATAACATAGTATACAATGCTCTTTCAGTACCATCCTCTGGGCCCCATGCTTCTGCATCGTGATGATGTGCATTAGCTCCAGCTTCATGATGGTGAGCCTGAACAACTGGTTCCGGCGCAGAAATTTCGAACTTTTCCGCTGCAAAAATTATGGGAGAGATGCTGAACGACTGAACAGCAGTAAATATCAAACCGGCCAAAATTCCAATAAAAATGGCACTAAATATAATTCGACGAAATAACATTAACAATGCTCCTACACAGGACAATATGCCACTGACAGCAAACGACGCTCTCAATTCAAATAGAAAAGGGAAGCGCGCTTGCCCGATACACAAACGACACGTTTAAAATTCTTTGGTTTGTTCTTCAGCTAAGCCTAGTGGCAGGGGAACGCTAAAGAGTGGCGCGTATCATGAGCTGCGTTATGCGCAGCATCAACTGGTACGAATCCCACAGCAAAGATAATTACCGCACCAAATACCAATGCACTAAGCGTTTGTGTAAGAGAAGATAAGCCAGACTTGACTATAAGATCTTGATTAGAAGCGATTTGAGATGACATATATAAACCCCAGGTACCCACCGTACCGATAAAATAAACAATAAGAAAATAGGCCGGTCTTCGGGCTAAAAGAGCGCATTCACGGTTATTTACGCCTTCCCTGAACATGCCAAGCAATATCAAGTGGCTAGTGCAAACAACTTCTCAAAGAAGGATTCACTCGCTCTCTTCGAGACTCTTTTTTACCGATGCGGGGGCAGCGATGGAATGATTTGCCGTAAAGCCAACCGACCATACTTCCCGATTATCCCTATGTAGGGGCACCTATTCGCGAACCGGGAATAGTACGTCTCGGCTGGTGTTTTTTCAAGCAGTTTCGCGTTTGTTACGCAATCAATTGTAGTTGATATAAATTAGTCTGTACTTTCCCCGTAGACTTAAATATTTCGATACATGCACCCAAGTCATTCAATTCAGAATTTATGACCCCCTTATACAGACTCTGCTTAAATTTCACATAAGTAAGATCACAAACAGGGGAGATAAATTGATGCAAGCCTATCAGACTGAACACCAGACAAGCGCTAGTTGGATCAATAAAAACCTCACCATCAAAACTATCGATGATCTCTAGCTGTGTCTTATCTTTTGCCAAGACACGTTGAAATAACGAAAGAAGAACGAAGTGAACGCCAGAGTCATCCATACAACCCCCTCTGCCTATTTATGACTAATCACTGCTGACCGCAATATTTGGAAACGCATGACGTGGATCTTCGTCTTGCTGCGATAACCTCGCCGCCACCTTTCGAGCAATATCTCTGTACAATAACGCGATCTCACTGTCGGGCTCAGCGACAACCGTAGGCCTACCCGAATCTGTTTGCTCTCGAATCGTTTTATGCAAAGGCATTTCACCCAATACTTCAGTACTATATTCCTTGGCAATTCGTGAGCCACCACCTTCGCCAAATATCGGTTCGTGACTACCACAGTGACTACAAATATGGACGCTCATGTTTTCGATCACACCAAAGACTGGAATATTCACTTTACGGAACATTTCAATGCCTTTTTTACAGTCCAGTAATGCGATATCTTGAGGCGTCGTTACCACTACCGAGCCCGTCACCGGTACCCTTTGGGCCAATGTAAGCTGGATATCTCCCGTACCTGGTGGCATGTCGACAATTAGGTAGTCTAGATTATTCCACTTGGTTTGATTCACCAACTGAAGCAACGCGCCGCTAACCTTAGGTCCACGCCACACTACGGGAGTATTGTCATCTGCCAGTAAGGCCATCGACATAGCCTGAATACCGTGCACTTTATGTGGAACAAAGAACTTCCCGTCTTCAATTTCGGGACGAGTACCTTCTGGAGTACCCAGCATGATGCCGATACTAGGCCCATAGATATCCGCATCAACAATTCCTACATTCGCACCTTCCTGAGATAAAGCCAAAGCCAGATTCACCGCGGAAGTACTTTTGCCTACCCCGCCTTTACCTGATGCCACCGCAATCACATTTTTGACACCGTCGATGCTTTTCAGATCATTTTGATTCTGATGCACAGCTACCTTTTGACCAATGTTTATTTCGACCGACTCAACATTTTCTACGAACTCGAGATTGGTCTCAAGAATTTGGCGCATGCCACCAATTATACCTTCACAAACATAGGGCATCTGGATAGTTAGAACAACCTTGGAACCCTCGCACACCAAAGACTTTACTGCACCCAGTTGATGCAAGTTTTTATTCAGGTACGGGTCAGAGTAATTATTAATGGCGTCTTCTAGGGATTGCTTATCAATTGCAGACATTATGCTCTCAAACTGAAGGAAATTACCCGGCATTCTAACAGGGTAAATGGAACACGGACACACTGATACGCACCTCACCAATTCATTGAGCATTCATTAGGTATGAGCACATAGGTGACCTATGTTCAGCAAAGACACCGCAGATCACAATGAATTTCACTTATTCAGGATGAAAATTGTGCAATAGATAGGTATGATAGCGCCGCTTTTAAGGCCTTTTAACGGGCTCACTGTCATTTAATCTAGAGAGTTGAAATTTCTGTGCGAAAGATACTTGTTACTAGCGCCCTACCCTATGCGAATGGCCCAATACATTTGGGACACCTTTTGGAATATATTCAGACCGATATATGGGTTCGCTTCCAAAAGTCACGCGGTGAGCAATGTACCTATGTATGTGCAGATGATGCTCATGGCACCGCTATTATGCTGCGAGCAGAAAAAGAAGGCATTACCTCAGAGCAGCTAATCGATAGAATTAATGCCGAGCATCAACAGGATTTTTCAGATTTTTTGATCTCGTTCGACAATTATCATTCGACTCATTCACCAGAAAATAAAGCGCTCTCGGCATCGATTTATGAAGCCTGTGTGGCGGATGAAAAAATCTCTAGCCGAAGTATCACCCAAGCATTTGACCCTGAAAAGCAGTTATTTCTAGCCGACCGCTTTGTCATTGGCACCTGCCCTAAATGCAAAGCTGAAGAACAATATGGCGACAATTGCGAGGTTTGCGCGGCAACTTATAGCCCAATGGAACTAATCAACCCTAAATCTGCCATCTCTGGCGCCACGCCAGTTGAAAAAGACTCGGACCATTTTTTCTTCAAACTGCCAGAGTATTCTGACTTTTTGAAAGAGTGGACCCGAAGCGGCGCACTTCAAAGCCAAATAGCAAATAAGTTAGCAGAGTGGTTGGATGCAGGGCTTAAAGAGTGGGATATTAGCCGTGACGCACCCTACTTTGGCTTTGAAATCCCCAATCAGCCTGGCAAGTACTTTTACGTTTGGCTAGACGCACCAATTGGCTACATGGCCAGTTTCAAGAACTTATGTGACCAGAACAACGATTTGAATTTTGACGAATATTGGAAAGCCGGTTCGGACACTGAGCTGCATCATTTTATCGGCAAGGATATAGTGAACTTTCATGCTTTGTTCTGGCCAGCCATGCTGACTTGCGCCAACTATCGTACACCCACGGCTGTTCATGCTCATGGTTTCGTCATGGTAAATGGCAAGAAAATGTCTAAGTCTCGCGGCACATTCATTAAAGCGCGAACCTACCTAGAGCACCTCGACCCAGAATATTTACGATATTATTTTGCCGCCAAGCTAACCAACACTGTCGACGATTTAGATCTCAATTTAGAAGATTTCGCGCAGCGCGTTAACTCAGATTTGGTCGGGAAAGTTGTCAACATTGCCAGCCGCTGCGCCGGTTTTATTACTAAGCGCTTCGATGGCAAACTTGCAGACGAGTGCCGAGAATCTGAGTTACTCAACGAATTCATTGATGCCGGCGACGAAATCGCAGACCTATATGAAAGTAGGGAGTTTGGTAAAGCGATACGGAAAATTATGGAGCTTGCAGATCTTGCCAATCAATACATTGATGAGAAGGCACCCTGGGTCATCGCAAAAGAAGAGGGTAAAGACCAAGAGCTACAGCAAATTTGCTCAAATGGCATCAATATGTTCCGCCAGCTGTTGACCTACTTAGCGCCAGTACTTCCGTCAATGAGTCAAAAGGCTGAACATTTCTTGAATTGTAATTTGCAGTGGAATGCTAGAACAACACTGCTGCTTGGTCATGAAATCAACAAATTCAAACCTATGATGACCCGCGTTGACCTGAAAGTAATTGACGCAATGGTCGAGTCGTCTAAAGAGGCTGTTGCAGCAGAAATGCAGCTTGGCAAAAAAGTAGAGCCTAAACAAACAGAACTATCAAACCTTCCTGGCGGTGAAGCTATCGCCCCTGAAATTGAGTTTGACGATTTTGCTAAAGTAGACCTGCGCGTTGCGCTGATCAAAAATGCAGAGCATGTTGATGGCGCCAAGAAGCTGCTCAAATTGACATTAGACTTGGGGACCGAACAGAAACAGGTATTTTCGGGGATAAAATCCGCTTATCAACCGGAAGACTTGGTTGGTAAATTGACGGTAATGGTCGCAAACCTGAAGCCAAGAAAAATGAAATTCGGCATGTCCGAGGGAATGGTTCTGGCCGCTGGGCCAGGCGGAAAGGATATCTGGCTACTAGAACCTCACTCAGGCGCGCAGCCTGGTATGAGAATTATGTGAATCACCGGATCAATCTAAGCTTATGAGTGAATATTTACTAATTCTGGTCAGTACAATTCTGGTTAACAATTTCGTACTGGTCCAGTTCCTAGGGCTGTGCCCGTTCATGGGTGTATCCAACAAGCTAGAAACGGCGATGGGTATGTCATTGGCAACGACCTTTGTATTAACCCTCTCTTCAGTTTGCAGTTATTTAGCATTCACCTATCTACTACAACCCTTTGGCTTAGAGTATCTACAAACAATCACATTTATCTTGGTCATTGCCGTCGTAGTGCAATTCACTGAAATGGTAGTACGCAAAACCAGCCCTATGCTCTATCGTGTTCTCGGCATATTTCTCCCGCTGATCACAACAAACTGCGCGGTGCTCGGTGTTGCTCTATTGAACATCAAAAAGCAGAACGATTTTGTTGAATCCATATTATATGGCTTTGGTGGCGCGGTCGGTTTTTCACTTGTTCTAGTATTATTTTCAGCCATGCGAGAACGTATCGCGATGGCAGATGTTCCTAATCCTTTTCAAGGCTCTGCAATAGGTATGGTGACTGCCGGCTTAATGTCATTGGCATTCATGGGGTTCACCGGATTGGTGAACATTTAAATGAGTGTAATTGTTACTGCTATTTTGGCCCTGTTGGGACTCGCTATGGCCTTCGGTGCATTGCTCGGTTTCGCGGCGATTCGATATAAAGTTGAAGGCAATCCGATCATTGACGAAATCGACAGCCTATTGCCTCAGACGCAATGCGGACAGTGCGGACACCCCGGCTGCCGCCCCTATGCCGAGGGTATAGCCGCAGGCGAAGATATCAACAAATGCCCTCCCGGCGGCGAAGCAACTATTCACGCCTTAGCAGATTTACTCGACGTAGACGCCCCAGAATTGGATGCTGAACACGGCGAAGAAAAAGCAAAACAAGTAGCGGTCATTCGAGAAGACGAATGCATTGGCTGCACAAAGTGCATTCAGGCATGCCCCATTGATGCAATTATGGGTTCGGCAAAACACATGCATACCGTTATCGAGTCAGAGTGCACAGGCTGTGACTTGTGTGTAGAACCTTGCCCTGTTGATTGTATTGATATGGTGACACTAGATAAAGGTCATGCTGCTTGGCACTGGGACCCACCGAAGCCAGGACATATCATTGCTACTGACAAACCAAGTCGCATAGAAGGAGTCTCTATTTAATGACTTCATCAAACATTATTGCGTCAACTAGAGAAGTCTACGATTTTCACGGCGGCATTCACCCTGAAGAAATGAAGTCGTTGTCGAATCAAACACCGATCACAAAGCCCGCAATACCACCGAAGCTTGTTTTGCCATTACAACAACATATTGGCAAGCCCGGTAAGATTATCGTCGAGATTGGACAAAAAGTACTAAAGGGTCAAATGCTCGCTGAAGCAGATGGATTTATTAGCGCCGCCCTTCATGCACCCACCTCCGGCCTTATCGAGAGCATTGGCGATCACCCCATTGCCCACCCTTCGGGTCAAAGTGATACTTGCCTTACCCTGATACCCGATGGAGAAGATCGCTGGTGTGAGCTAGAGGTGTGTGAAGACTATTTAGCTCTTGCAGTGAATGAGATTCAACGCAAAGTTACCGAAGCTGGAATTTCTGGTATGGGGGGCGCTGGATTCCCCACCGCAGTCAAGTTACATCCCCCCAAACAAGCCAAAGTTAATACCTATATTCTCAATGCAGCCGAGTGTGAACCCTACATTACATCGGACGATAGACTATTACGCGAGCGTGCGAATGACGTAATCGCCGGTATCCAAATCGTCGCTTCGATCCTCAAACCGAAAGAGTGTCTAATCGGAATTGAAGATAACAAACCTGAAGCTATTTTAGCCCTGCGTGAAGCGGTTTTCGGTACCGATATTGAAGTTTGCGTATTGCCCACTAAGTACCCTTCGGGTGGCGAAAAACAGTTAATCAAGCTCTTAACTGATAAAGAAGTCCCAAGCGGAAAAATTCCGGCAGACATTGGCATTGTCTGTCAAAACGTTGCAACGGTCGCGGCTATATATCGCGCTGTACGCTATGGCGAGCCGTTGATATCACGTATCACAACGCTTACAGGTATGAACATTCATCAACGGGGTAACGTAGAAGCCCTGCTGGGAACACCTATAGATTGGCTGATTTCTCAATACGACTATAGGCCTGCTACCAAGAATCAGCGTCTCATTATGGGTGGCCCAATGATGGGTTTCACGCTAATGCATTCAGACGTACCTGTCGTCAAAACCACTAATTGCATCCTTGCTCCAGGTAAAAAAGAATTACCAATCGCTCCGCCGGCGCAAGCATGCATTCGGTGTGGACTTTGCGCTGACGCATGCCCAGCGGAATTGTTACCTCAGCAGTTGTATTGGTTCTCACGCTCGCAAGAGCTTGAAAAGGCCGAACATCATAACCTCTTTGACTGTATCGAATGCGGTGCATGTTCGTTTGTTTGCCCTAGCTCGATACCCTTAGTTCAATACTACCGTCATACCAAAGGCGAAATTAGGCAACACAAAGCGGACCTACTTAAGTCGGACCAAGCAAGGGAACGATTCGAAGCACGTCAATTACGGCTGGACCGAGAGAAAGAAGAAAAAGACGCCAAGAGAAAAGCTCGTGCCGAGGCCGCAGCAAAAGCTCAAGCAACCAAAAAAGCAGCAGGTGAATCAAGCGCGGCTCCTTCTGGGGATAGTAATGACCCAGTCAGGATGTTCGAGCCAAAATCGAGTGAAGTTAGTCAGCAAGAAGCAAACACTACACCTGAAATTGAAACAGTTGATCTCGAAGCATTAAAACTTGCGTGGGATAAAGCTCAGTCCAAGCTTGATAAGATGTACGACGCATTAGAGGATGCGAAGGCTAATAATCCTGATAATGTCGCTAAACTCACAAGAGCTGTCGAAAAAAACCAAATGCGCGTAAACCAAGCAAAACTTGCCTGGAACAAAGCGTCGGAAACTAAGGCTCAACCACTCAAGGTAGAGACTGAAACTACAGAGCAAATAACCAAGATCGAATCAGTTGATATCGAAGCCTTGGAGTTAGCACTAGGAAAAGCCGAATCTAAATTAATGAAACTCCAGAGCGCGTTAGACAACGCAAAACCCGAACAAGTCGAAAAACTCACTCGAGCGGTTGAAAAAAATAAGGGCCGAGTTGAATCGGCCTCTCTGGCAGTCAACCAAGCACGAACAAGCACTAAAACGAATAACGAAACTGAAATAGAATTGCCCGACCTACCCGCGTTAGAACTGGCTTTTGAAAAGGCAGATTCGAAATTGGCGAAGTTACAAAATGCGCTCGATAACGCCCAACCCGACCAAGTTGAGAAGCTCACACGGGCTGTAGACAAGAATAAGGTCCGCGTTGAAACTGCAGAAAATGCGGTACTAGCCGCGCGAGCTATGCTGGCAAAAACAGTAACTTCAACCGAAGCGGGTGATTCGTAATGTCATTACTAACATTAAGCTCACCTCATAGTAAGGGGCCACAAAGCACATCTAATATGATGCGCTGGGTTATTGCATTTACCATTCCCGGTTTAATTGCTCAGACGATATTCTTCGGCTGGGGAAATATTCACAATATTCTCTGGTGTAGTCTTGTCGCGCTGGCATGCGAAACAGTAATACTCATGCTGCGCAAACGACCAATTTCGTTCTATCTGAATGATTACAGCGCTGTCGTCACTGCTGTACTTCTCGGGTTAGCGCTACCTCCGTTTGCACCATGGTGGGTGTCTTTGGTCGCCACTTCTTTTGCCATCGTATTCGCTAAACATCTATACGGCGGCATGGGCTACAACCCGTTTAATCCCGCCATGGTCGGCTATGCCTTGGTGCTAGTTTCGTTCCCAGTTGCAATGACAACTAATTGGGCCACACCCGCCCCTCTTCTTGACGGGGTGCCTAGCCTAGCACAAACATTGTCAGCCATTTGGTCTGGGACGCCGCTACCTGACGGGTTCACCGGGGCAACACCTCTAGATTTTTACAAAAATGAAATCCCGCATTCTTTATCCGAGACGGTACGTGAAAACCCCATTTTTGGTGATATGTTTTCACTAGGCTGGGAATGGGTAAATATCGCCTTCCTATCCGGAGGCATAGGACTACTACTCCTCAAGATTATTCCTTGGCACACACCAGTAGCGGTCTTGCTTGGTTTAGGCATCCCATCGTTATTACTTGGTCATGATGCCGACCAAACTACGCCTCTCATGATCCATATGCTGTCTGGCGCAACCATGCTCGGCGCATTCTTTATTGCGACTGACCCTGTCACCTCTTGCACCACTAAACTAGGCAGGCTGGTGTTTGGTTTTGGCGTTGGGCTGCTAACTTATATTATTCGTGTTCACGGAGGCTACCCTGATGCCTTCGCGTTTGCTGTGCTGCTTATGAACTTTGCAGCGCCGTTTATAGATGTATACACGCAACCACGAACCTTTGGCTACGATAAAGCCAAACGTGGCCCTAAAACTAGGGGGGAAAGCTGAAAATGTCTAACGAAGCACATAATCACAACCACCTTGATCCCGAGCATGAAGACCTTGATCAATCCCCACCCGAGACAATGGGCGGCTCGATTTATAGAGCAATATGGGGCTTGGGCCTTTTTGCCGTAATTACCGCAGGTTTGATCGCAGCTACTCAGTTAGTTACAAGAGACCAAATTGCCTATCAAGTTAAACAAGCTCGCGCCAAGGCCCTACTTGCTATCGTCCCCTTAAATTCTTTTGATAATGATTTGGTAGAAAGCGTTTTCACAATAGATGCGACAGATTCTTTAGGTTTAGTATCTTCATCTGACGCATTTGTCGCAACCAAGAATAAAGTCCCAACTCACCTGATACTCCCAGCTGTTGCACCAGACGGGTATACAGGGCCCATTCATATTATTGCAAGCATTAGCCACTCCGGTGTCATTCGTGGCGTTCGGGTGATTAAACATAAAGAAACACCTGGACTCGGCGATAAAATTGATTTGAGAAAATCTGACTGGATCAGAGGTTTCGAGGGTAAATCTTTAGACAATACCCCAACCGCTGACTGGAAAGTCAAGAAAGATGGCGGAGACTTCGATCAGCTTACTGGCGCGACGATTACTCCAAGAGCCATTGTGCAGGCAGTATACAAAGCTCTGTTATTCTTCAGAGAAAACCGCGAAGCTTTATACGAACAGGCAGGGCTTGTTTCTGGTACTCCAAAAACAATCACCCAGAACGAGAATAAGTAATGGCAAATACCGAATTGAATACACTCGTTATGAACGGCTTATGGGAAAACAATCCAGCTCTCGTTCAGCTGTTAGGTTTGTGCCCTCTTTTGGCCGTTACAGGAACGGTAGTAAATGCCCTAGGGCTTGGTGTAGCTACTACTTTAGTTCTTCTCTGCTCGAATATTTCAGTTTCTTTGATTAGAAATTATGTTCCTGATTCTGTCAGATTACCCGCTTTCGTTATGATCATAGCCTCTCTGGTTACTTGCGCGGAATTATTGATGCAAGCCTATACTTACGAGCTTTATGAAATACTAGGGATTTTCATTCCGCTAATTGTCACCAATTGTGCAATTTTGGGACGCGCCGATGCTTTCGCTTGCAAGAACCCACTCTTACCTGCGGCAGTTGATGGTTTAATGATGGGGCTTGGCTTTACTATCGTACTCATTCTACTCGGTGCAATTAGGGAAGTTATAGGGCAAGGCACACTATTCACTGGTATGAACCTCATATTCGGAGATGTCGCACTGAATTGGGAAATAGAATTATTCACTAACTATCCAAATTTTCTTTTTGCTATATTACCTCCTGGTGCATTCGTCGGCATGGGGTTGATAATTGCAGGGAAGAATATAATTGACCAACGCATTGAAGTTAACAAACGCCGCCGCGAAACGAAAAAAGCCGCGGGCAGTAAGCGCGTACGCGTCACCGGAAACGTTGCTTAGCTTAAAACGTAGTAACCGTACTATCACACCTCCGCTCGCCACGATAATTACCTCTAAGGTAATTGTGTCAGCCTACCTGTAATCTAAACTAGCTTCTTGAAGAAAAAATAGACTGACTATTTGTGGAGCTAGACATATGACCAATACCATTTCTGTATTATTAGTCGCTAGTGCTTTTATTGGCATGGGAACGATCGCACTTATTAGACCGGCATTGATAATGAAACTAGTCGATGGTAGTGCAGCGACCATCAACTCGCGGAATGAAATAAGAGCCGTATATGGCGGTTTTGGCATATGCTTAGGCCTACTCCTTGTTCTGATTGAACCCATGTACTCTGAACTTTCAAAAGGTGTTTATTTAGCCTCAGGTGTGGCACTAGCTGGAATGGCGGTAGGTAGACTTATTTCAGTGTTTATTGAGCGGCCCGGTCTGCTCCCTTGGTTTTATATGCTGATTGAGTCAGCAGCAGCTTGTCTATTATTTGCCGAATTGATGTAGCGCTAGCTCGCGCAATACTTACTTATTCTTCGTTCACTCAAAGAATTCGCTTTGCTGATAGTAAGACCTAAGACACAAGACTTATCCCGAATACTAAAAAGATCGTAAAGTGCAGAGCAACTCTTCATCCACTCCCGCCAGGAACTTTGGAGTACTAGCACGGTAATAATTAACTCAAATAACAGACATAAAAAAACCCCAGTAGAATCTCTACTGGGGTTTTCTAATATAAGCCTGACGATGGCCCGGTCTGCCAGCGTAGCTGTCATCCGTTCGCCTGTGCATAAAGCTTCGCTTTATAAACGCTTGACTCACCCTACTCGAGAGTAGGCCTTAATAGAGACCCATAAACAAAAAACCCCTGAAGGAACTAACCATTCAGGGGTTTTTAATTTAAAGCCTGACGATGACCTACTCTCACATGGGAACTCCCACACTACCATCGGCGATACTTCGTTTCACTTCTGAGTTCGGGATGGGATCAGGTGGTACCAAAGCTCTATGGTCGTCAGGCAAAACTATGGTTAATGATGAACTTATCATCACTAACACTAAATCTGTTTTGCTTTCTTCAACATTTAGCAAGTAATAGTAGCATTTTCACTTAATTTTAATCTTTTTGGACAATAATGTGATCATATCTCGCGTTATCCGTCGTTAATACGAATAATCTTTACATATACCTTCGTGCTTTTATCTCTAAAACCACTTGGGTGTTATATAGTTAAGCCTCACGAGCAATTAGTACAAGTTAGCTCAATACGTTACCGTACTTACACACCTTGCCTATCAACGTCATAGTCTTTAACGGCTCTTTAGGGGAATTAAATTCCCAGGGAAAATTTATCTTGAAGGGGGCTTCCCGCTTAGATGCTTTCAGCGGTTATCCTGTCCGAACGTAGCTACCGGGCAATGCCATT
>ENA-OSET01002403-OSET01002403.1-sediment-metagenome-genome-assembly--contig:-NODE-2403-length-18154-cov-5.745699_pt1 | contig 18154 bp, 34 predicted proteins | sample MGYA00237882_ERZ534229 | MGnify/ENA primary metagenome ERZ534229 (study PRJEB26408, sample SAMN06266212) | sediment metagenome | isolation source: Hudson Canyon methane seep mesocosm | place... | reverse complement strand
AATGGATTTGTAACTTTAATTCCTTTAAAATTTAGTTTAGATAATACTGAATTGGAACAAGATAATTTGGTAAATAATGAATGTTCTTCGGTATATGATTTGAGAATCACTGCATTATCTAGATTGATGCTTGCAAATACATTAAACAATATCTCTGTTTATTGGGTTGCTTATGGTAAGAAATTAGCTCAAGTTGCACTATCCAATGGTGGAAGTGATCTAGTTGGAACTGCATTCTCTGAAGAAATTTATCGTGCTGCAGGAAAACCTACTACATCTTCTGTTGATGAATTAGCTACCATGGTCAAAGAAATTGGCCGAAAACCTGCTCAAAGAAATACTCATTTTGGAATTTTAAAACAATTTTAATCCATTTGTTTTTTTATTGAATCTATTTTTTCTTCCATTTTTTGATGTTTATCTATCCTTGAATCTATTTTTATAATTACTTCGACTCTGTTTATTCCCAAATGATGAATTGCCTCTATCATACTTTTAGATGATTTGTTGATTATGTCCATGTCATCTGATTCCAAAATTGTTCCCATGGAATTAATTTCGTATCTTAAATTTTCTATATTTTTTATTGATTCTATTGCTTTAGCAATGTAGAAACTAACACTGGTGGTCTTTGTTGCTAATGGATATATGCTAATTTCTGCTTGTATCATGTTGTTTTTTAACAATTTAAAATTTAAAATAGTTTATGAAAAGCGAGATTGAAAGAACTGAAGAGGCTCTCTCAATCTCATGAAGAATGGAGAGTTCCGTTCTTCACTTAATTACGTTTTGTTAACCCGAATTGGTTAACGCGATTTTGGAATCAAACGTAATTGAATACACACATAGTGATGTATAAAACAAACTAAAACGGGGCATCAATTGTGTCTAATTTAAAATCAAAAAGTAATTTGTATTATTTACTACCTGCTTTTGGAAGTATTATTGGTGGTCTGATTGCGATGATTATCTTAAGAAAACAAGGTCGTCAATATGATAAATTGGGTAGAAATTGTGTTGTTCTTGGAATTATATCTTCTGGATTTGCAATTGGTATGGATTATGTAAATAACACATATGACATTCCTATGATTGAAGACTATCTGAACCCTAATGGGATGTTTGATATTCTTGATTGGTTTGGAGGTACAAGCATCTATGTTTTTCCTCCAATTGTAATTATGTATTGGGTAATTGCAAAAATAATTCATCGGAATTAAAAAATAAATTATTAAATTCAATTTTAATTTAGAACATTAAGTTATTCTGCTTTTTTCTCAACCGTTTTTGTTGATTTACCTTTCTTCCTTCTTGCTCCAAAACTAATCAATACTAGTAAAAATCCTAATCCAAACAAAATCCCTGCTAGTGTATTGTAATCTTCATTTTCTTGCTCTGCTAACATTAAATCCAATTTTTCCTCTTCGGTCATTCCTGCTTGACCTATTGGAACTGCTGCATTGATGTTAATTGTTAATACTAATCCAACAATTACCATTGCCATTCCTCCTGCTAACATTTTTTTATTTACAAGAACCATTCTATGAATTAATTAAATTTCATCATATATTAGGGAATCATTTTTTTGAATCTTTTTAATTACACTTTTTATTGTACGACAAGGTTATTTTTTTAAAAATTTAATAAAAGTTACAAAGTTTTGAGCGTTTTTCTCAAAACAATTTGTTTGTATTATCTGTGATTTTGGAAACAATCTCTGCAATATACAGGTCTGTCTTCTTTTGGTTGAAATGGTACTTGACAATCACTTCCACAATCTCCGCATTTTGCGTCATGCATTTCTCGTGGTCTATCGTCTCTTCTACCAAATCTTCCACCTTGTCTACCACCAAATCTGTCTCTATTTCTTGGGGCTGGTTTGTGATTTTGGAAACATTCTCTGCAATATACAGGTCTATCTTCTTTTGGTTGAAATGGTACTTGACAATCGGTACCACAATCTCCGCATTTTGCGTCAAACATTTGTCTATCTTCTCTATTGTATGACATAATTTCTAAATTTTTAACACATTGTGTTGTAATTAAACCATTGTAAAATTATATTATTTTTTAATTTATTTGAGTTTTTTTTAGTTTGATACTGTGTAATTTCTAATATTTTTAATTTTTTTCATTTAACTAATTACATTGGTATTTCAGGCACTGACATTCCTCCATGCCCTGAATCGATTGTTTGTTTTGGACTTAAACTTGTATCGTGATGACATGGTTTGTTACATACAGGACAAAATTTTCTATCTAATGTTATGCACTGACAAATATGATTTTTTACGTATGATTGAGCAGCTTGATTCCATTCTCCTGTTCCATTACAATAAACACATGGATTTCCATTCCAAGTACCTGCTCCCTTACAAAGATCACATACATCATCTGTCATGCCACTATCCTCCTTGTCTGTATTATATCATTTTTGGCACCAGTAACTTATGCTAATTTCATACTATATACTGCCAAAAATTAGTTAAGTTCTGAATAAAGAAAATAAAAAAGGAATTCGAGCTTGGTTTAATCCTAAAGGATATGGAATAAGTAGAGTTTCTTGGTTGATGATGAGAATTTCTGGAATCTATCTGTTGGTATTTTTTGTTGTACATGTAATTCATGGTATATCAATTCTTGATCGTATGACTTGGGGACAGATGCTATTTTTGACATATTCTCCTACCGGTTTTGTGGTGTTATCTGTGATGATTGCATTGGGTACTTTCCATGCAATCAATGGAATTAGACTGATGTTTCAGCAAGGTGGACTTGGAATTGGAACTCCCACTAGACCTGATTATCCTTATCAAATTCAATCTATGGGGAAGAAAAATAGATTGTGCATTTATGTAACTATGGGTGTTTCAGCTTTAGCATTGTACTATGCATTGGATGTGTTTTTCTAATGTTAAGGATAAGAGAGAGCCATATTAGAAAAATCCATTATAGTACAGCTTTAGGTGCTATTGGTTTAGTAGCATTACATATTTCTGTACGATTTTCTACAGGACATTTTGCATCGTCATTATCTTATGAATTTGTAATTGCTAATTATCAAACTTTGAGTTATGCAATCTTATTGGAATTAATATTGATTCTAGTATCTGTTCATGGATTTAATGGTCTTCGAGGAATCTTTCTTGATTATCGAAGTGGATTCAAATACGAAAAGATGGTAAACTGGGGATGCTTCCTTGCTGCACTGTCTTTGATAGTATATGGTACAATGACCATTATTCTTGCAAATCAAATTGTGATTTAGATTATTGGGCTTCAAAATTCGGCAAAATATCATCAAATTGAGGAATCAGATAGAACCCGTTGGTATCATCATTAGCCATTGTTTTAACAATTTTAAACTAAATAATTCTATTCAAATTTCATATACTCTATAGTTTTTTAATATTTATGAATGAAATTACTGATAATTCTGACGATAGTTCAGTTTTATCTGATTTAGTTAATGATTGGATTTTCGAACCAATTGTTGATTCTACTGACCGACAAAATATTGTTTTTACATTAACTACTAAGGGTAAAGAATATTTCAAAATTTTAAACAAAGATCCTGGTTACCCATTCAAAAATAATCCAACTTTACAAATTATGAAAAAACAAGGAATTCTTACTCCAATTATAAAAAAAGAAGGTGAGGTTGGTTACAATTTAAATTTGATTGGTGAAAAACATCATATTTTTTTAAAAACATGGTTAGAAAAAATGAAAAATTAATTTCTAATGTATATTAAAATTATTTAAAAAATTAAATTAACTATTCTGGTGGTCTTTGAACAAATACGTTACAAACAAGTGCATCTGTTTTTTTATCCCTATGTTGAACTTTACATGTGACAAATTTACCTTTCAATGCTCTCTCTAAATCTTCTTTAGTTTGTTCTGGACGTTGTCCATCTTCTGATTCTTTAATCAAGCCCATGATTATTTTTTCTGTTTTTCCGTAATCTCCTTTGTTATCTTTTCTAGTGTGACTCACAAGTAATCTAAAAGCACTTCCTGTTAAAATTTCTAAAACTGCTCCCCCAATTCCGTCTCCCTCAAGTTCATCTGTCATGATGTAATTATTTTTTTGTTCTATAATTACTTGGTGGCTATACTGATTTCAAAATCTGGCACTAATCCTTTTTCTTTAGCCATCTCAAATAATTTTTTAATGGCTTGTTCACCAGGATCTCCCATGTTCACTGTAACTTGATTTACATACATTTTTACAAATTTTTCAATTAATTTTCTTTCTTTTCCTCTGGAATATTGCATTGCATATTCTAAGGCATCATCAAAATTCTTTATTCCAAATTCAATTGATGCTTGTAGATATTTATCAAATTTGACGATTGTCTCCATACCCAAATCTGTTTTCATTACGTTAATTCCTAATGGTACTGGTAGTCCATTTGTGGTTTTATCCCACCATTCTCCTACATCTAAAATTTTTACATTTCCTTCTTGTTCATACGATAACTGAGTTTCATGAATTACTAATCCCACATCTACTTCTCCTGATTCAACGGCTTTAGGGATATCACTGAAATTCATTTCAACATAGTCAAATTTTCCAATCATTAATTGTAGCAACAAAAATGCTGATGTCATTTTACCTGGAATTGCTATTTTACATTTTTTTAATTCTTCAATTGTCATTTGTTTTTTTGCTGTAACTATTGGACCATAATTAATTCCAAAACTTCCACCACTTCTTAAAATTGTGTATCCTGGAATGTATGCACATGCATGAACTGAAACTGCTGTAACGTCTAATTCTGGATTAGTTGCTTTAAGATTCAAATTTTCAATGTCCTCAATTACATGATTTACTGTAAAGTCTGGGGATGGTACTTTTCCTGTAAACATTCCATAAAACATGAATGCATCATCAGAATCAGGAGTATGACCAACAGAAATTTCCATATCTTTATCTTAAACAATCGTAATAAAAATCAAAATCATAGAAAAATTTAAAATTTGATAGACCTCGATCATAATTATTTTTTTGACATTGTATTTTTATTGTTTAATTTTAAAATTATATGATGCAGATATTAAAAAATTAATAATACAATTTCACGACTAAATATCACATACATTATATAATGCTCGTCAGGTTTTCGGAATAATGGCAAAATTCAAGTCAACAGCAGAAGTTATGAAAATTATCAAGAATAAACAGAATATTCGTAACTTTGGTGTAATTGCACACGTTGATCATGGAAAGACAACCATGAGTGATAGTCTTTTGGCTTATTCTGGAATTATTGCACCTTCAGCTGCTGGAAAAGCACTTGCAATGGACTTTGATAAAGAAGAGCAAGAAAGAGGAATTACCATTTATCAAGCAAATGTCACTTTGTTATTTTCTCAAAAAGATCAAGAATATGTAATTAACATGATTGATACGCCTGGACACGTAGATTTTAGCGGAAGAGTAATTCGAAGTCTTAGAGCAATTGATGGTGCCGTAGTTGTATGTGATGCTGTTGAAGGTATTATGACTCAAACTGAAACTGTAACTAGAATGGCACTTGAAGAAAGAGTAAGACCTGTTTTGTTTATCAATAAAGTAGATAGATTAATCAAAGAACTAAGATTGACTCCTGAAAAAATGCAGGCTCAATTAGCAGAAGTTGTTTCTACCTTTAATCAATTAGTTGACACATATGCTGAACCTGAGTACAAGGAAAAATGGAAAGTATCTATTCAAGATGCAAGTGTAACATTTGGTTCAGCTAAAGATAGATGGGCAATTAATGCTGATTTAATGAAAGAAAGAGGAATTAACTTTAAAGATGTAATTGATGCATATACTGATGAAAAACTTCCAGAACTTGTAGAAAAAGCACCATTAGCTGATGCAGTTCTTGGAATGGTTGTAAAACATCATCCTGCACCACAAGATGCTATCAAATATAGAATTCCACAAATTTGGAAAGGTGATTTAGAATCTGATGTTGGCAAAGCTTTGCTTGCTGGTGAAGATGATGGCCCAACAATTATGATGGTTGTGAACATGGTATTAGATCCTGCAGCAGGTCCTGTTGCAATTGGACGATTGTTCTCTGGAACTATCAAAGATGGACAAACACTTCACATTATAGATGAGAAAAGAGATGGAAGAGTTCAATCTGTCAATTTCTTTATGGGTAATCAAAGAGAACAAGTTGGTGAACTAGGAGCTGGAAATATTCCTGCATTATTGGGTTTAACTGAATGTCGTGCAGGAAATACTTTGTCATCTGTTAAAGACATTCCAATGTTTGAAGGGGTGAAATATGTTTCAGAACCTGTTGTCCAAATTGCAATTGAACCAAAACATCCTAAAGATTTACCTAAACTTGTTGAAATTTTAAGACAACTAACTATTGAGGATCCAAATCTAATTGTAAAAATTGATGAGGAAAGTGGTGAGACAATTGTTGCTGGTATGGGTGTATTGCACTTGGATGTTGCAACTCATAGAATTCAAGATGCAAAATGTGAAATCATAACATCTGAGCCTTTGATTAACTATCGAGAAACTGTCAAAGGTGGTTGTGAACCAATTATGGCAAAATCACCAAATAGACACAATAAGATTTTCATGAAAGTAGAACCACTAGAACCTCAAATTGCACACATGCTAAGAACTGGTGAAATTAGTGATATGAAAGATAAGAAACTTGTATCTGATTTACTCAAAGGTGCTGGTTGGGATACTGATACCATTAAGAGAGTAATGAGATTTGATTCTCGTGGAAATGTTTTGATTAATGGAACAAAAGGTGTTCAATTTGTTCAAGAGTCAACTGATTCTATAAATTCTGGATTTGATGATGTAATGAAAGAAGGCCCTCTTTGTAAAGAACAAATGAGAAATTGTAAATTTATCTTTACTCACTTTGTTCCTCATGAGGATACTGCACACAGAGGTCTATCTCAATTAGGTCCTGCATCTCGTAGAGCATGTATGGGTTCATTACTTACTGCAGGCACTGCTGTGTTAGAACCAACATTAGCTATTGAAGTTCGTGTTCCAACTGATTTAGTTGGAAATGTTGCAACAATTCTTTCTGGTAAACGAGGTAAAGTTCTTGATATGCAACAAAAAGGTGCATCTAGTATTGTGATTGGTGAGATTCCTGCTTCTGAAACATTTACTCTATCTGAAGCTATGAGAGGTCAAACTGCAGGACGTGCAACATGGAATACATCATTTAAAGAATGGACTGAAGTTCCAAAATCAATGTTGACAACTGCAGTAGCTGATATTAGAAAAAGAAAAGGATTGGCTCCTGAACCACCAGGTATCAGCGAATTTATTGATAAAGAATAACTTTCTTATTTTCTAGTAAAATTATTTTTAAATTACTTTCTAAATTTTAATTCATCTGTGTGATTTTGAAAGTATTCTTGTATTATAACATTGGAGCGTACATCTTTGTATGTATCTAGCATTACTTTCATAATTTTATTGATATGTTTTTCTAATTTCTTTATTCTTTGTTGTGCAATTGGATGCTGTAATGTTCTTATTTTATCTTGATAATCTGTCCTAGTGATTATCATGTGGGCTCTATCTATTTCCTCTTGAACATGTTCCAGTAACTCTAGACCTTTTTTACTAAATCCAAATTGACTTCCATCGCTCAACATGATTGAGGGAATTTTTCCAATATCTTCAATTTCTTTTTTTTGATTTACTAGAAACGTTTCCATCATTGTTGAAAATTGTATATGATCTTGAACTTTATTTTGATTCTTATACAAAATTATATTTTTAATATTTCTAGATTCTAAATAACCCATATTTTCAAGTCTATTGACTGCTTGAATTATGTTTTGTTTATCTTCATTATGATCTTTAACTATCTCATCCATACTAATCCACTGTGTAGATAATTCCAATATTTCATCATCATATTTTGTTGTCAATTTGATAAAAGATGTCTATTTTTATTTTCTAATATATCTAGTTCTTCTGATTTGTTGGTGGATTTAGGTTAAAACTTATTTTTTTAGAACTTAAATTATCATTTAATTTACAATTTAACTGAAATGGTCCGAATTGATAATAAACGATTTCATGAGTTACTAAAAGAAAAGAAAGATCTGGAAGATAATAGGCCTCATGATATTGATGCAATGAGGCGTTGGAAACATTCAATGAGTAAAATCTTACAAGAATTAGAATTATTTCGATAATGTTATTCCTAAACAATAAAATTTATTAGTCAACCCGTTTAATATAGGTCGACCTAGATATGATAAATCGTTCTGAGCCCAACTTTAACATCTATGAGCGTGAAAGAATTGTTTTACAGTGTATTCAAAATAACCCTAAATCACATCATAATGCTCTAGTGAAAATAATTGTTCCAAAGTTTATGGCTAAAACAACTTTTGAAAAATCTAGGGATTCTCTATTGAATAAGGGTATAATTTTTGTAGAAAATAAAGGCAACATGAAATTTTATGTTCCTACTCCTAATTATGCTGAAAAATCACAGCAACGTCTTGAACAAAACACCAATAAAACATTTCATGATCTAAAATTAAAAATTAATAGATTGGATTCTGATTATCCACACAAAGATGTTGATGAAAAAATATCTATTGCAACCGCCCTTTTCAAAAGTCTTCTTGAAACGGATAGTGGATTTACTATTTTGGATTCTATAAAAAATCCTAAAAAAACATTGTATCGTGATGAACATTTAATGATTCAACAATTAATTTTTCATGTTTTTAAAATTATTAAAAAAGATGTAGATTATGAGTTAATTTTCCCCACAATTGTAAGTTACCACCAGGTAAATCTTCCAAAATATGCTCCTGATGAGTAAAATTTCATCTAGTTATTTATTCAGGGTTGTTTTATCATAATTTAATGGGATTACTTTATACCAAATTCTATATGGATTTTGATGAAAATGAATGGAAACAAATTTCAACTAATCCAATAATTTTCCAAACTCAAAAAGATGATGTTTCATTAGAAATTGAAGATACTTCTCATAAATCATATAAATTAATTTTTAAAAATGGTGCTAAATTTCATATGTTTCGAGTAACTGGAAAATTTAGGTTAACTTGGAATAATGATGATATTGTTTAAATTTGCCAAATAAAATAAATACAATTGTTAACATGTCTTTAGAAATCCAAATTAGAACTATTTTAAATGATTTTGAGGGTATACATTCTGATGATTTTTTAAGAATTTTAGGTGAAATTATGCATGAATTTAAAAGTAATTTGACAATTGAATACCTCACAGGTAAAATTCAAAAGATAACCGATCTTACAGATGAGATTGAGAAAAAAAAACAATGTAAATTACTTTTGCCTTATCTAGATTGGTATTTACAAGGATTATAGATTTATTCTGAATACTGTTTAATTTTTACAAGACCAATTTTAATTGATTCTAAATCTTTACTTGCTTCTTGCATATTCCCTAATAGTTTAATAAAATATTCTGCACCTGTATCTTCAGCTTTTTTAATATCTGCCTGACGACATTCTAATGCTTTTACTAAAATTTCTAAATCCTGTTCTAGTGATTGTACTGATATTATGTTAAGTAAACTTTGTTCCATTTTTTCTTTCACTTCCTCAATAATTGGAATTCTTTTTTTTGCTTGTGATTGTAATACTGGTGCAAACATTGCAGCAGCTTCTTTTAATTCTGGACTTGCATGAATTGTTTGTAATCTTTTTTTATAATGAACTAAAGATTTTAAAATAATTTGATAACCCCCTTCTTCTTTAAGATAAATTCCTCCAATCCATGATTTTTCAGACATTTATAAAATATCTTTTTATGTATTATTATAATTTATTTATTGAATTAATTATCACATAAATTTAAAATTATTATTTTTTCCAATTAAATTCAAATATCATAATTTTCTTTTATTGGTTGTTCATTTTTCTTAATTAAATATAATAAAATTCCAGCTACAGTAACCCCTATCCCACTTAGACCCACAAATGTGCCCATATTTTTAATAAATTTTAATATCTCTCCTCCATCTATTAAATAAAATAACATTAATCCTAAAATGAACATACTCCCGCCTATGATGATTAATGGCATTCCTGTTTTCATCCATTTTAGAACGCTATTTCTGATTAATAAATGACATAAATCTACTATGGATCCATAATTATTTTCATTTTTTTAATAGCTTATATTTACCACTAGTATTTTTTGATTCATAATGGTTGCTAAAAAAAAGATTGATCTTTTAAAAATCATTCAAGAAATTGTTGGGTTAAATTCTAAAATGAGATTTGCAGCAATTATTGATGCTAAAGGACATATTCGTGAAGGTATTATGAAAAAAGGTCAGACTAGTCTTAATTCTCAAAAAGAAGAAGAACATTTCTGTGCACAGGTAGCTCAAAGAAGAACCATGAGAAAAGAATTTGATCGTTCTTTAGGAAAGGTACGATATATTCATGTTGAAAGAGAAAAGGTATCTCAATTAGTCATTTATACAAAAAGAAATATTGTATTTTTTACAATGGAACCTGAAACTCCAATGAGTACTAAAATTAAATTAATTACAAAAATAAAGAAACTTACTACTGATATTTAGTCGCATCATAAGTATTGGGTATTTTTAAATTCTAATGCCTTTTCACAAATATCTTGCAGATTCTAAAATGTTTGAATATGATCGACACTATAAAGAATGTCAGCAACAAAATAAACCATTTATCAAATCAAAAATAAATCCTGCACATGGTAATTCCTCTATCACTGTGGATCTAATGACATGTAACTATGTGTTTTCAAAATCTGAACAAAATGAAATTAAAAAATTAATTCAGGATGAAATAGAATTTGTAAATTCAAATTGTAAAAATTCATTTAATGATTATAGTGTTAATGAGGAACTAATCTGGATTGATGGTGTTTCATCTGATCATGTAGATTTCATATGTAGAAGTCTATATGATTTAAGCCAAAAATCTCATAATTAGAATCTAATTACATTTTTTAAAATTTTATCAATTACTTGAATTTCTTGTTTTCTGTCTTTTATTGTGGTCTCATTCCATTTTTTTAAAAATTCTGACTGTTGGTCCATTTTTTCTAATTCTGTAACATATTTTACTAAATGTATTTTGTAATCGTGCAATAAGTCTAGGTGCTTATTGTGATTTTTTTCAGCTGGAGTTGCCATCCCATTCCTCTTTGTTTATATCTGGAAATAACTCCCTGATTCGTTTTCTATCTTTCTCTATTGCCTCGATTCTGGAGGTTAAGTGTTCCTGAATTGCAGGTTCTCCCTTTTGACTCATTTCTGTTTCTATATTTCTAATTATTTTACTTAGTGATCTATAGTATATCAAATGATTTTTCTTTGAATTTTCAGATTTATCTTCAATTTTTTCATCCATATTTTATTACCCGTTTATTAGAAATAAGTACTTGATCTTTTGAAATTTTTATTTTAAAAATTATCTATGTTCAGTCCTAATTTTTTTGAGAATTATGAATACTACACTAATATTATAAATAAATTACAAAATTATATGAAAATACTTATCGATGAAATGGATGATGGCTGGGATGAAAAACTTCAGGAATTAGGATTTGATGCATACAGTGTTAAAAAATTACGCACTGATGGTCATAAACTAAGAACTGATTATTCTGTAATTAATTATGCTAAAGAAAATAATATGATCCTTGTTACTCGTGATACTGAAAGTGGCCAGGCCTGTGAGGAAAATAATTTACCATATGTATTGCTTGATAATGATGCTATTTTTAAAATTGTTTTAGAAAAATTAAAAAATTCTTAATTAACATTTTTTGAATCCATCTGACTTACTCGTAGGTTTTCAAGAATTTTATTTAAAAAATCTTCCTCAGTCTGATGTGATATATTATTCATTATTAATTCCCAACAATCATCTATCTTTCTTTTTATTTGTGGAAACATTTTATCTTTTTTAAATGTAGGATAATATGACAACAACTTCATTATTCCATCTGTTGATTGTACAATGTGTATTAGATGTATCATAGATCTTAGTCTCTCGTGAAAAGAAAATTTTTCTTGTTGACTTATATTTTCAAAATTCATTATTTCTTCAAATATTATATTAATTTCTTTATGTAAATTTTTAAGTTGATTGTTTACTGACTCATACAAATTAATTAATTCATATTCTATGTGGGATCTGTTGTGAACTTTTTTTTCTACTTCTCCTGATTCTACTAATGCACTGATTTCTCTGTATACTATTTTTTCATTACCTACCTTTTCTATTACTCTTTTAGCTAATTCTGTTCCTCGTATTTTGCCATTTTCGTTAAGAATTCTAATTATTTCTGTTTTAATAATTTCTGAGTTTTTATCCATTTATCTTCATCTTTTCTTTTGATATTTTTGTAAAACTATTGATTCACCATTTTCCCCAATTTCTTTTATTAATCCCTCTAAAATCACAATTCCTTTTTTTATTGGTTCTTTTTCATTTATTTTATTTTGTAATTTTCCTTTTAATACCATTCTTTCATTATTGACAAAACTTATCAAACTGACTTCTTTTCCCATGTTGAGATTTATAAAAAAATCTACATATTCTTCAGTTGTTTTTATTCCCATTTTTTATTTTTATTTTATCTAGTATTTGTTTGAAGTACTTGTAAACTAGGTTTATTTACAATTTTTACTTGAATTAGTCATGGATAGTTGCGATAGACGTGTTCGTGCTTATAAAAATGGGAAAACCATGGATGAATGTAAGGCAATTGCTGAATCACTAAATCCTGATTTTAAAAAACAGATTGATCAAAATCATAAAATTTTATGGACTGAAATATTAGAAGCAGTAGATCATGATGAATTAGTTTACAAATTAACTCTGAAATTTCTTCGAAGAGACGGATATGATATTGGAAATTATAAAATTCCTGAAGTTAAATCCTTTAGTCCTTAAAATTTATTTTACAGCTTCCATCTGAGTTTTGTAATTTTTTTGCCATGATATATGGTGTAATTATCAAAATTGGTATTGACAATGCAATGAACAATGTCTGTAACTGTGTTAATACTACTGATAATCCAATTCCACTTGCAGTTCCAATAAATATTGAAAGAAAAGTACCTGCACATGTTGGACATGCAATAAATAAACCGGTTGCTGCACCTACACTACTCATGCCTCTGCCCTTTTTAGAAATTGCATATGCATTAATTGCAATTGATGCATTTAATGCAACTAAATATGATACTATAATTTGTAATGTTAAATTTATTGGAATAATTTGTAATCCTACATGTTCTGTGAGGTATATGATGATTTTTGGCATATATCCTGGGCCGTCACAACATGGTGCAATAAATCCTGATGGAATTGTTGCTCCATAATGTGTTACAAAATTTACTTCTGGTTGATAAACCAATGTTCCAGAAACTAGTGAAAAAAATATTCCATACGTAATAAAAATAGTAATAAAAATTTTACGTGATTTTGAATTGTATGTGGTGATTGCAATTATTGTTAGTATGTCTTTACCTTTATTTTCCACTTTACTTTTATGATATTTGTACATTCCAAAAGCAATTCCTCCAAAAGATATGATTATCGTAATGTAAAACCCCAAAGCAATTCTTTGAATCGATTCTAAGGCACTGGGTGTAAATACTTCAGGGTTTTGATATCTACCATATAATAGAAATAATATTACAATTGATGCAAATCCTACAATGATTAATTTTTTACCTTTATTGGTGGTTTTCATATTTGTCTCTTGTCACATCAATTTGTTTAATTGAATTAAATCCTATCTTAACTAAGTCTAGGCACAAATATGTAGATAATTGCAATAATCTCTAGCCTTCCAAAAATCATTAAAAATCCTAAAACTACCATTGTTGCAGGGTCAGTGTCTGAATCAATTATTCCTGCTGATAATCCTCCTGTGGTAATTATTCCTACTGCTTCAAAGAATGCATCTTGAAATGGTACATCCTCTATTGCTGCAAGGTGTGCTCCTGTAATTGCAGATATGGTTGGGAATAATGCAAGAATAATTAAAGTTGATGCGAGTTCTTTTTTACTTTGACTTGATAGCTCACTTCTTCTTACTTTTGATAAATATGCTTTGATATCTACAAGATGGAATAATCTGAAAATTTTCAAACCGCCTGCAGTTGAAAATCCACACCCTCCAATAAACATCAAAATAATTAGAATTGTATGAGCTCCCCCACTAAGACCTGCTAAACTTTCCATTTGTAACCCTGCAGTGGTACTAGCTGATACTGAATAAAATGCACTTTGCATTGGATCCAAACCACTAATTCCTGCAAATAAAATAGTTGCACCTCCTAAAATTGCAAAATATGTTAATACTTCTTTTCCTAGTTTTGGTGATAGGAATTTTTTTCTAACAAATGCATAGTGGAATGTAAATGGTAGAGCTCCTAGTATCATTGCACCCATTAATACAACATGTTCCTGCCATAACAAATCATTCAAAATTGTCGATGTGGGTGTAAATCCTCCCGTTGAAAGTGTACTCATCGCCAACGAGAAATTATCAATAATATTTCGTTCTCCAAATATGTACAACAAGGAAGCTACAATTACGATATAAATTGCAAAAATAACTGTAATTGTAAGAAATAATTCTTTCATGTGTAGTGTTTTTCCTGAAATAAATCCACGCATTGCTTGCAATTTTGATTCTGGATAGAAAGCTGTAATTACAAGATAGATGAAACTCATTCCTCCTACTAACTGTGTGTAACTACGGAAAAACGTGAAACTTTGTGACAATTTTTCAGGTTCATCAAATAATGATATCCCTCCAGTGGTAAAACCTGCAGCACTTGAAAAGAATGCATTTGCAAATACTTCTCCTGGTGTTTCATCACTTGGAAATACGTAAAGATATGGTATGGTGCCAAATAATGATAGTAAAAACAGACTAGCAAATACCAGTATTGACGCCTGCTGTAGATTCAGACTTGATTTTTCTCCATACGAATTTAGGAAAAATCCTGTAACTAACAAAAGAACTGTGGTTAAATAAATTCCTGAAGCAGTAACTGTATCCTCTAATAATGTTGCAACTACAGCTGGAACAAGTAATAATACTCCTGCAAATTGTAATACAAATCCTAAGTTTCCTAATACTGCTTTTATTGGAGGGCTTAAAAGTCGGGGGGCAGTGGCAGTTGCATCTCTAATTGCATTTGCAATTGTTGATTGAAATAACATTCCTACAACTTGATTTTTCTTTGATATGATTGGAAGTTTTCTAATATTACTGTCCCGCATTTTATGCAAGGCCTCTTGTAATGTTGATTTATCGCTTATTGTAATTAATGGCTGACTCATTATTTCTTTTAATGTAGTTGCCTCTGCGTAAACTGTTGCATCACTCACTTTACTGAGTATATCTTCGTCTGTTACAATTCCTATTGGAAGTTTTTGTTTATCAATTACAATGATATCATCTCTTTCATAATGTCGTAACATTGTTGCAGCTTCTCTTGTTCGTGTATCCATGTCTAATTTCAGAACATCCTTGTCCATGTACTCTGTAACGTATTTACTTAGAACATACGAAACTGCTTTTTCTGGATTAGTTGACATTAAGCTACCTTATATCGGGATTTTAAATAATTTGGGGTTGTATGTCAATAACGATCGGGATTTTAAATAATTATTTTCATTTTTGATCTACAAATTTTGCTATCTTTATAAACAATATATCCAAAGTTTATGCGTAAAACGATGAATATTGATCAAGCGCCAGAACCTGATTATGACTCTGTAAAAATTGATTATGTTGGATTTGTTGATCCTTATGCTGTTGAAGGAATGGTGGTTATGAAGGCTGATAATGGAAAAGAATTTCATATGCGTGCATTTTCTGGTGAAGTTGCAAAACATATCTCTAGTTTTGATGATACTGAAGGTGAACCGGCACCTTCAATCTATCGAATGATTGAAGAAATTTGTGAACAAAATGAGATAACTTTGGTTAAAGTAAAAATCTATGGCAGTGGTGATGTCTTAAGGGCAAATCTTTACTTTACTGGCAAAAAAGATCTTGTCTTACGAAATCATCGTGCATCAGATGCTATGGCTTTGGGGGCATATTACAAAATCCCAATTTTGGTTAGAAAAAAATTACTTAAAGAACAAATGGAAGCATAATTTCTAATATTCAATTCGAATAGTTTTTTTCCCAGTACTTTGAGTGTTTGTTATGAATGAACAAGAAGAATTAATGGATACCATTCTCAATGTTGATCTTGAAATTGTTGAAACTGTTAGAACATTACAACAAGAAAATTGGAATACTGAAGAACTAAAAAATCAAGTTACTGATTTACTTAAAATTCATGACGAAATAGTTGGAAAACTAAGGGCTCTTCAAGGCAATGATGATTCTTGTGGTTGTGGCCATGATCATTGCTAATGTATTTTTAAGAATGCTTCATAATTCGGCAATGCTCATCATGTTATCAGTATAGCTTAGAGAGTTTGATTAATCATCAGCACTCGTTCTTTAGTAATTCTGCTGTATATTGTTATGGTATTTCTTTAAAACCTAATTCATAGACATTCTTATGTAATTTCAGTAACTATTTTTTTTAGATTGACTTTGGATAAATTAGATATTATTGATTATGTTATTCTTGCTTCCATAAAAAATGGAGTAAAAAAATATACTGATATTTTTAAAAATTGTAAAAAAACTAATGTTGGAAAATTTCGAGAACACATTAACAAATTAGAAGATATGAATTTGATTACTATTGATTCCAGTGAAAGTTGGTTTGTTCGAAACAGTAATCCTTCCATTATATTAAAAAAAGATGGGGTGGAATTTGTTGAAGTTCACATCCTAAAAATAGAAGAATGTTGGCATTCACTACTTGATGATTCCTAGGATTTTTGTGACTAAAAATATAACTTAAAAAAATAATCTATTTGCTTTTATTGAATTTAAAATCCGAACCTTTTTCATATGATGAATCAAATTTCTATCATGGTTAATTTTGAGAAAATCTACAAAAGGGTAGCACTACAAATTATCAAAAGATGTCATGGTGCAATTAAAATTACAAAGCATGGAAAAGTTGTTGAAGTTTATGATTTGAAGCGTCATATTTGGAGTGATGGTCTTGCTGGATTAATAATCAAAGAAGAATGTAGGTTAGCAGATTTAAAAGAATGGGAATTTGCTAATGTTAGAAGTTATGTAATACAAGAATTACTTGCAAAATCTAAAGAATAATTATTAAAATTTAACTTTTTGACATTAATTCGGTTTGTTTTTTCATTTCAGAAAGAACTAGAATCAAAATTTCTTTTTCACTTAATTTCAATAGTGCTTTTGTTTCATCTTCAGTAAATTGAATATCTTCATTCAATTCATCGTATGTAGTTAATGAATCTCCCATGAACTAGTATGGTGATGCTGAGTTATTATATCGTTTTGTTTCTATTTTCAATATAAAATACGGTGTTAGTATGTAACCTTGCGTATCAAATGTGGTTCTTTTAGCATAATTGTATCTCCTTTACTTGATGATAATTCTGGATTTATCAATTTATTACTTGTAATTACAATTAATGCTTCACATCGTAAACATAGAATTGTTCTGCCTCCTGATCTTTCTTCTCTGATCATCATGTCTTTTTCTAATCTATCCTCTTTTTGACATGTGGGACATAATCTGGGTTCTTTTTCTATGCTTATGATTTCCTTGATGAATATCATTTTACTCATATTTTTTCTTCATTAATTGTCCAGAATAATGTTTGTAATGTTAATTGGTATCAGCAATCCATTTCAGATGTCAAACCGCTTTAATCATCTGAAATTAGAATGAAAGGTATTCAACATATTCCCCTATCTAACCAATTAACATTTTACAGTTTTTTATGGTGAAAATATGTTTTTCTTTAAATTTATTAATTAAGATTTATATAAAATCTATTTATTTATTGTAATAATTCTATAATAATCTTAAATAGTTGAATGTCTTATAATAAATGATGTCGTTAGTTACAAAAACTAATGAATAAAGTGCGTAGCCCCGCAGAACGAAAAAGGCAATCAGGCGTTTAGACGCTTGACCACAAGAGGAAATCTCTTAATGTTCTG
>ENA-OSET01002402-OSET01002402.1-sediment-metagenome-genome-assembly--contig:-NODE-2402-length-18156-cov-14.060457_pt1 | contig 18156 bp, 15 predicted proteins | sample MGYA00237882_ERZ534229 | MGnify/ENA primary metagenome ERZ534229 (study PRJEB26408, sample SAMN06266212) | sediment metagenome | isolation source: Hudson Canyon methane seep mesocosm | place... | reverse complement strand
ACACAGGTGAACCATAGCGAGAGAAACTGCCAATGGCATCAACTGCATCTTGTAAAAAGGTAAGTTGACCATCACTTGTTTCATCTACAATGGTTTCATCACCTAAATTTGAAAAATAAAGTCGGGCCAGCATCTCTCTGAGCATACTTAAATAGGCGGGGCCTAACGTTTCTTTTTCCGCTTCAGGTAATGTCGTTTCAATAAAGTTTGTAACCTCAACAAAACCGCCACGAACAAACATGTCGACCAGCAAGGTTAATGTTTCTTTTAAGCTTTGTTCTAAATTTTCATCTCTTTTTAAATCCGACAAGGTTTCACGCATCATCTTATTGGCAACAGCATCAACACGCGCTGAATCATTCAATGTGGATAAAAAACGTTGAAAACTAACTAAGCTACCATCATTATCAAGCGGTAAATATAAATAACCGAATTCCTCTGCAGGACTACCGCGAACACCACTCAAGTAAAATTCACGGCCATTCCTTGGGACTGGCAACATATAATTTAGATATTCTTTGGCTTCACCGGTTTTAGAGCGCAATTTAAAACCGAAACTGGGTCCAAAGTTTCTAATATTGTCGGGATCGTCTTCCGTTGGATCTGGGTTAATATTAAATGGCCGGAAAGCGGTCACCTCTAACTGTAAACTCTCATCCCCCCAATTCATCTTTCTATTCTCGAATACTTTAGTATCAAAGCTCACGGCATCACTACCCGCTTGAGTATCTAGTGGCCATGCTTGTAATGTAAGCCCTGTTCCACCATCACTAAAACTTGCCTGATATATAGCGTAACCTTTATAAAACAAGGGGTGATTGACGAGAATTGTTTGTTCTAGTGGCTCTGTAAGGTCATCATCATAAATGACTAAATCAGATTCAAAAGATTTGGGCTGTCCCGTTGCATAGTGTTCGATCCGAAAGTCTTTCACTTCTACTTTAAAAGGAAGCTCTTGAACTAAATAACCGTCTCGCATCGCAACAAAGGCAACTTCAGATGCACGTCCTTCAGGAATATGAATGCTCGCCCGAAAAGCCTGCGGGCCAACAGCTAAGCGACTTTCTCTTGGTATTTTGTTTGTGGCTAAGTCTCGTGTTTCAATAGTAATTTTACCCTGCCATTCAGCAAGCTTTAAATATAAATTACTATCGAGCAAGCCGCCCAAACAAATAACAATAATCGCTAGATGCGTAAAGATATAACCTAGTCGATTCATCCCTCCTCGCATAGCAGAGAGTAAAACAGCATCTTCTTTAGGGGTTTGTTTAACGCGAAAACCTTGTTTCAACAACTCTGTTTCTGCACGTTGCAAGCTGTCATCTATCGTTGTTGACACAGACCATTGTTGACTATGGTGCATTGCCCGCAGTGATTTTTCTTGCACCTGCGTACGTAAATTCCACATCTCTTTCAGCATACTCGGTGTATTTCTAATCACACAAACTGATGTTGAAATTACCAACAATACTAAAATCGCAAGAAACCACAGTGAACTATAAACATCATAAAGTCCCGCAGTCTCAAACATCTCAAACCAAAAAGGACCAAACTTAATAATGTAATCAGTATAAGGTTGATTTTGCTGTAAAACAGTTCCGATAATTGATGCTACAGCCAAGGCTAACAATAAAGTAATCGCCAGATCCATAGAGCCTAGAAAATAAAATAATCTCTGGCTTAATGTATGGCGAGGGCTATGAGAATTTTGTTGTTCAGACATCTATAGTGGCCAAGTTTAAAAGTCGCTTCAATTTCTTAGAAGACATAAAAAAAGCCGCATGGCTAAAAGTCCATACGGCTTCATACATGCTATGTATTAATGTAAACCAGCAACGTATGCTGATACTGCTTTCATTTCATCGGCAGTCATTTTAACGGCTATATCTCGCATCATACTATTCGGATCGTTACTACGCGTACCAGTAGCAAATGATTTTAACTGTGCTTCAACATACGCAGCATATTGACCCGACAATGCTGGCCATTTAGCCGCTGGAACACCGGTACCAGAAGGTCCGTGACATGCCATACATGCTGGAAGTCCTGACTCTTTATTTCCCGCACGATATATTTTTTGGCCCGCTTCAACTAATTCTTCAGATACCGCACCTGGTGCAGTCTTATTTCCCGCATAATAAGCAGCCAAATCAGACATATCTTGTTCGCTTAGAGCAGCTACCATGGGTGCCATTACAGCATTATCACGCACACCACTTTTAAATTCTTGTAATTGTTTAACTAGATAGGCTTCACCTTGTCCAGCTATTTTAGGAAACATATTTGAAGGACTGTTTCCATCAGTACCATGACATGCAGCACACATCATTGACTTACTTTTTCCTGCAGCAACATCGCCTGCAGCCATAGTCGATGTTGCAGTTCCCATCGTCAAACACATCATTGTTGCCATTAACAATTTCTTCATCGTTATTCCTATAATGAACATTCAGTAAACAAAACTGTGAATATGCTACTCTTATTCGTGTATTTTTGCACCCTGAGTCAACATAATGTCCCAAATTTATCGTCAAGCCCATTACACTATTAGTGCCACTCAATTATCAGAACTTCCACCTGATACGGGAATTGAGGTTGCTTTTGCCGGCCGTTCTAATGCAGGGAAATCAAGCGCAATCAATACAATCACCGACCAAAAGTCATTAGCGCGTATTAGTAAAACACCTGGTCGAACACAAATGATCAACTTTTTTGCAATGGATGAAGAGCGCGCTCTAGTTGATTTGCCAGGTTATGGTTATGCCAAGGTCCCAGAACAAATGAAAATTCGCTGGCAGCAAACATTGGGGAAATACCTCGAAACGCGTCAAACCTTGCGCGGTTTAATGCTAATGATGGACATTCGTCACCCACTCAAAGAGTTCGATTTACAAATGATTCTATGGGCAAATAAGGCGAACTTAGCAGTACATATTTTACTGACTAAATCAGATAAACTAAAACACGGTGCAGCGATGGCAACCTTACATAAAGTTACTGCTGAGCTAAAAAACAAAGATCTTATCGCGACCACTCAACTATTTTCATCTTTAAAGAAAACAGGAAAAGAGGAAGCAATAAAACAACTTGATAGTTGGTTTTTACCCGAAAACGAGCACGCTGAATAAAGGAGTAAAAAGTTATGGAGAAGGAATCTACTCAAAGTCGTCGTCAATTTCTTCAAAAATCAGTATTAGGTGGTGCGATAGTCGGTACAAGCCTAAGTATCCCCGTACTAGCAAACACTGATAAACTCGAACTTCCTGATAACTTACCTGAATGGATGCGGGCTCCAGGTAATGATTTCGGTAATTACGGCCAACCATCGCCTCATGAGCAGCAAGTTATCCGTTGGATTTCAGCTAATCCTGCCGCGCCAGGTAATGGTGTGTCATGGACGCCTCTTCATGATTTACAAGGCACCATTACCCCAAATGGTCTGCACTACGAACGCCATCATAATGGTGTGCCTCAAATTGATCCTGAACAGCATTTATTGCTTATTGACGGCTTAGTCAAGCAAGCGCTTAGTTTCGATATTAAAAGTTTAATGCGTTATCCCATGGTATCTCGCACTTGCTTTATCGAATGTGGTGGAAACAGTAATAGTGGCTGGCGTAGTAACCCAATCCAATCTCAAGCAGGCTATGCCCATGGTTTAGTATCTAATGCTGAATGGACAGGTATTCCACTCAAACTGCTCCTTGAAGAAGCAGGCATTAAATCAACAGCTAAATGGATAATTGCAGAAGGAGCAGATGCGGCGGCATTAAATATCAGTATCCCGCTAGAAAAATTACTTGATGATGCTTTGTTAGCCCTTTATCAAAATGGTGAACGCTTACGTCCTGAAAATGGCTATCCTATGCGCTTAGTCTTACCCGGGTGGGAAGGTATATTAAACGTTAAATGGTTACGTCAGTTACGTGTCACTGATGAGCCTGCGATGTCTCGTGATGAAACATCGCAATACACTGAATTATTACCCGATGGGAAAGCCCGTCAATTTAGCTTTGTTAATGAAGCTAAATCACTGATCACCTCCCCCTCCCTCGGTATGATGCTGCCAGACAATCCTGGAATCTATCAAATATCAGGGCTTGCATGGTCAGGTCGTGGAAAGATCGCACGTGTAGAAATATCTGCAGATGGTGGCGAAACATGGACAGATGCTGAACTACAAGGCCCTATCCTCGATAAAGCCTTTACCCGATTTAACTTATCGTGGCAGTGGCAAGGGGAATATGCCATTTTACAAAGCCGAGCAACCGATGAAACAGGTTACGTTCAACCTACTCGGGAAGCATTAGTTGAAAACCGAGGTAGGCATGGATTTTTCCACTATAACGCCATCGTAAGCTGGGAAATTACAGAAGAAGGAGATATTAATCATGTCTACGGTTTTTAAATTAAGTCTTCTTCTTTTACTCTCATCCGGTTCAGCGTATGCAGAGCCAACACACCAATCACTCGGTAAGCCAGCCGAAATGCTTAGTCACCAATCACAATGGAATTTAACGATTTCACCCGATGGAAAAGACCTGCCTGCTGGTAAAGGTACTGTAGCGCAAGGAAAGCAACTATTTGCATTAAAATGCGCTGCTTGTCATGGACCTGAAGGCATTGGTGCGAGTGCCGAGCCCTTAGTCGGCGAGGTCGGTTCACTGATTAGTGATTACCCAGAAAAAACCGTCAATAGTTACTGGCCTTACGCCACCACCTTATTTGATTATATTCGTCGAGCAATGCCTATCGACGCGCCATTTTCATTGAGCGCAAATGAAGTTTATTCATTGTCTGCCTATCTATTAAGTCAAGATGGTATAATCTCATCCGATGTAGAACTCAACAAAGAGTCACTAGCTAAGATAATAATGCCAAACCGAGATGGCTTTATTCGCTTCTATCCCGAAAAATAATAATATTAAACTTTAAATTAAGGTCCCATTTCATGAGCCCTCGCTACGCATGTACGGTCAACCCTCACACAGATTTATACAATACGCCTGAACTAGGCTTAGATGAAGAATCATTAAAGCATGATTTCAAAAGCTATTACGGCAATCACCTTGCTCAAGATAAAGGGTGTGCCTCTGGTCATTATTTATACACCTCTATTGCATTAACATTACGTGACCGCTTGTTCGAGCGCATGAAGCATACTAAACACACTTATGCTGAATCTAAATGTAAACAAGCTTATTACCTCTCCATGGAATTTCTTATGGGTCGCGCTATGGGTAATGCAGCTCTAAACCTTGGTTTAGAAGAAACGGCAACCAAAGCAATGAATGATCTTGGTTTAAATTTTGAAGAACTCACTGAACTAGAACATGATGCTGGTTTAGGTAATGGTGGTCTTGGTCGCCTTGCAGCTTGCTTTATCGATAGCTGTGCCACGTTACAATTGCCCGTTACAGGCTATGGTATTCGTTATGAATACGGCATGTTTCAGCAAAGTATCGACAATGGTAATCAAATTGAAAGACCCGATCACTGGCTACGTGATGGAAACCCTTGGGAGCTTGAACGCCCAGAGTTCACTCAACAAATTAAGTTCGGTGGTCATACTGAAATTCATAAAGATAGTAACGGTAAAACTCAAGTTCAGTGGGTGAATACGAATGATGTATTAGCAACGCCATATGATATGCCGATCCCAGGTTACCAAAATGGCACGGTTAATAAACTACGTTTATGGAAATCAGAAGCAACTGATGAGTTTAATTTAGAAGACTTTAATGCCGGTTCATATACCGATGCGGTAGCGAGTAAAAATGCAGCTGAAAATATCAGCATGGTGTTATACCCTAATGACACTAGCGAAAACGGTAAAGAGTTACGTTTACGCCAACAGTATTTCCTCGCCTCTGCCAGCTTACAAGACATCCTAGATTACTGGGTAACAACTCACAGTGAAAACTTTGATGACTTCGCTAAGAAAAATGTTTTCCAACTAAATGATACTCACCCAACGGTTGCTGTTGCGGAGTTAATGCGCCTATTAATGGATGAGCATGGCTTAGAATGGGATGCTGCATGGAAAATTACCACTGAAACAATGGCCTATACCAATCACACATTACTACCAGAAGCATTAGAACGTTGGTCAGTTAATATGTTTGGTCGTTTATTACCACGTGTTTTAGAAATAATCTATGAAATCAATGCACGCTTCCTAAGTGAAGTTGCTCGTCGCTGGCCTGGTGATAAAGATCGTCTTGCTCGCATGTCTATCATCGAAGAAGGCCACCAGCAAAATATCCGCATGGCACATTTAGCTATTGTAGGTAGCTTCTCTGTCAATGGTGTTGCAGCTTTACACTCAGAACTGCTTCAAAAAGGTCTCTTTAATGATTTTTATCAATTATGGCCTACAAAGTTTAATAACAAAACAAACGGTGTAACTCAACGTCGTTGGATGGCGTGGTGTAACCCTGAATTAAAAGCATTATTATCAGAAACTATTGGTGATAAATGGATCACTGATTTAAGTCAGCTTAAGAAACTGGCACCTCATGCTGATAAGCCGCTATTTCAACAGCAATGGCATCAAGCTAAAAAAGCAAATAAACAACGCCTTGCAGACTTAGTTAAACAAAGTGTTGGTGTTACATTTAATACTGATGCCTTATTTGATATTCAAGTAAAACGTATCCATGAATACAAACGTCAACTATTGAATGTATTACATGTTATCCACCTATATGACCGTATTAAACGCGGTGATACTGAAGGCTTGGCTAAACGTTGTGTCTTATTTGGTGGTAAAGCGGCTCCTGGTTACGCCATGGCGAAAGACATCATTAAGCTAATCAATAATGTTGCTGATGTGGTTAACTCTGATCCACAAATTGGTGATTTATTAAAAGTTGTCTTTTTACCTAATTACCAAGTCTCGGCAATGGAAGTTATTTGTCCTGCTGCTGACTTATCTGAGCAAGTTTCTACTGCAGGTAAAGAAGCATCTGGTACCGGTAATATGAAGTTTATGATGAATGGTGCGATTACTATCGGAACATTAGATGGTGCCAACATCGAAATTCGTGAAGAAGTCGGCGATGATAACTTCTTCTTATTCGGTTTAGATGAAAAAGAAGTCGAACAGCAACGTCTTAATTACAATCCAAGAGCGATTATTTCACAAGATGAAGATTTAAAACGTGTCGTTGATTTACTAGAAAGTGGTCACTTTAACCAGAGCGAACCGAACCGTTTTGGTAACGTAATTAACGCCTTTACTAGCCACAACGACCCTTGGATGACGATCGCTGATTTCCGTAGCTATATTGATGCGCAATATCAAGCTGGCCTGGCATATCAAGATCAGCAACGTTGGACTTCCATGAGTATTCTTAATACAGCGTACAGTGGTAAATTCTCCACTGATCGTACGATGGAAGAATATAACAATGAAATCTGGAAACTAGAAAAAGTAAATCCTAAATAATATTAGCCATGCTGGACTAGTTCTATTGACTAGTCCAGCAGCTAAACTATTCGGGTAATTGTGACTTTATCAGTTCAAATGTGGCAATTGCACAGGCGGTTGCTACATTGATTGATGAGTTTTGTCCTAACATGGGAATATGAAGCGTCTCATCAGAACAATCTAATAATTCCTGGCTCACCCCCACACTTTCAGATCCAACGATAAGACAGATCTTTTCTGAGTCAGAAAAAGAAGATTGCCGTATATCCGTACTCGATGATGTAATTTCTAAGCTCATGATTTTATAATCATCTGCTTTCAAATTAGTGATAACTTCCATCGCACTTTCACAATAGGTATAAGCTACGCTTTTATCTGTTGCACGCGACATTCGCCGTAATTTACTATTGGGTGGTGTTAACGATGACCCCGTCAGGTATATTTTCTCAATACCAAAAGCATCTGCAATTCTAAATATACTGCCGATATTAGCGGGTGAGTCAAAATCATTTAACAAGAAGCAGACAGGTAAAGTCTTAGCCTGTAATTGATGGTCACCGTGGTCTAATTGATGGTTCGCCATACTCTTATTATCTGTAATTATTCAAGATGTGAAGCTTCTAGCTTTTGAGCTGAAAATTGTGGAGTAAGTGATTATCTAGAATAAGCCGCTGATCTCGCCAGTAGCACTTATATCAATACGTTCACTTGCAGGTTGCTTAGGCAAGCCGGGCATCGTCATAATATCTCCACATAAGGCGACTAAAAACTCAGCGCCTCGCGATAAACGTACATCACGAATGGTTAAAGTATGGTTTGATGCGGCCCCTCGTAAACTTGGGTCACTACTAAATGAATACGGTGTTTTAGCCATACAGACAGGAATATGGCTATGAGTTTCACTAAATTGGGCTATCTTCGCTAACACTTTTTTATCCGCTAAAACTTCAGTGGCACCGTAAACCTTAGTCGCTACCGCTGAAATTTTATCCCATAACGGTTCATCATCAGCATAGAGAAACTGACAGCTGTCCTTATTATTATCTATTGCTTCCACCACCGCATGCGCTAACTCCTCAGCGCCTTCACCACCTTGCGCCCAGTGTTTGGCTACAACGGCTTTAGCACCGTAGGATTCAACTGTTGCTTTAACCAACGCAACTTCTGCATCCGTATCTTGTAAAAAATGATTAATAGCGACTACACAGCTTAAACCAAAGTGATCTTGCATATTACTAAGGTGTCGCTTTAGATTCTCCATGCCTTTTTCTAACGCGGTTAAATTTTCATCGGCTAAATCTTTAACCTCAATACCACCGTGATATTTTAACGCTCTTACTGTGGCAACAATAACTGCCATATCCGGTTTAATGCCCGCTTTCCGGCATTTAATATCAATAAACTTCTCAGCACCCAAATCAGCACCAAATCCAGCTTCAGTCACTACATAGTCACTAAGTTTAAGTGCCATTTTAGTTGCTACAACGGTATTACAACCATGGGCAATATTGGCAAAAGGGCCACCATGAACAAAAGCAGGATTGTTTTCTAATGTTTGTACTAAGTTAGGTTTAATTGCTTCTTTGAGCAGTGCAGCCATCGCACCATCTGCTTTTAACTCTTTTGCTAACCGAGGTGAACCATCATAAGAATAGCCAATTAAGATATTGCCTAAGCGTTGTTTTAACTCACTTATTGAATTTGATAAGCACAATATAGCCATCACTTCAGAGGCGACAACAATATCAAAACCATCTTCGCGAGGAAAACCATTGGCAGTTCCCCCCAAACCTACATTAATTTGTCTCAGAGCACGATCATTCATATCCACCACGCGTCCCCACGTGATTTTACGTACATCTAAATCCAATGCATTACCATGATGTATATGATTATCAATCATCGCTGCTAACAGGTTATGGGCAGCAGAAATCGCATGTAAATCACCGGTAAAATGGAGATTAATATCTTCCATCGGTACTACCTGAGCATAACCTCCACCTGCAGCTCCACCTTTCATTCCAAAGCAAGGCCCCATTGAGGGTTCGCGCACACATACCATGGAAGGTTTGCCAATACGGTTTAATGCGTCGCTAAGGCCAATCGTTGTCGTTGTTTTTCCTTCTCCAGCTGGAGTAGGGCTCACTGCGGTAACAAGGATTAACTTACCATCGGGTTTATCTTTTAGCTCAGTCATCACATCAAGTGATACTTTAGCTTTGTAATGTCCATAAGGATCAAGCTGAAGCGGATCTAAACCTAAGCGTTGCTCTGCAAGCGGAATAATTCGCTCTACGTTTGCTTTCTGTGCGATTTCGATATCTGACATTATATTTTCCGACTATTTAATACCTGAGTATTATACTCAACTTTAAAAACAACTCACTACCTTTGAACAGATTACTCTCCCCAGCGCGGCTGAAGTTGATGCTCAATACCTGCTTGGTCTAATATTCGCGCAACAACAAAGTCAACAATCTCTGACACGTGTGTCGGCTTAAAATAAAACCCTGGATTAGGCGGTAAAATACACACCCCTAACCGCGCTAACTTGAGCATATTCTCTAAATGAATAGCTGAAAATGGCGCTTCTCGAGGAACAAGAATCAATTTCCGGTTTTCTTTCAGCATGACATCAGCAGCACGATTAATTAGGTTATCACTGCTCCCCACAGCAATAGAAGAAAGTGTTCCCATCGTACAGGGACAGACAATCATTGTGCCTACTTTATGTGAGCCACTAGCCAAAGGTGAACTCCACTGTTGCTCTCCATACACCTTTAACAATTCAGAATCACATTGAAACTCTTCCACTAACATTTTCTGAACATCGCCCGCGCGAGCAGGTAATTTCCAGTCAAGTTCATCTGAAAAGACAATACGCGCAGCAGCAGAAACCATTAAATGAACAGTAATTCCCTGCCCTAATAAAACGTCGAGTAGTCGCTGACTATACGGAGCACCTGATGCACCAGTTAACGCTAATGCAATTTGTGAATTATCCGTCATCGCTGCGCCAATGCTGTTAATAATCGTTGATGTACTCCGCCAAACCCACCATTACTCATAATCAGCACTTCATCACCTTGCTGTGCTTCTGAGCAAACTCGCTCAATAATGTCATCAATACTATGTTCTACTGTCGCCTTATCACCTAATTGTTGCTGCACATCAGCCAATGACAACTCAACACCCGCATCTTCAAATAAAATAACGCTATCAGCTTCTTGTAAAGAATCAGCCAATGTCTGCTGATGAATACCCATTTTCATAGTATTAGATCGCGGCTCAAGAACAGCGATTAACTTACGTTCACCTATATTTTCTCGTAAACCATTGATTGTTGTTGCAATGGCTGTCGGATGATGTGCAAAGTCATCATAAACTCGCACTCCTTGCTCTTCTCCACGCAACTCCATTCGACGCTTAATACCTTCAAATCGATTTAATGCAATACAAGCATGCTCAATGGTAACGCCAACATGGCGTGCCGCAGCAATCGCTGCTAAGGCATTACTGACATTATGCATGCCTAACATTGACCAGTTTACTGAGCCTTCTTTATTGCCATCCCAAATAACATCAAACTGTCCGCCATCACCACTAATCGCTTGGGCTTGTAACTGCCCCTCATTAAGACCTATCGTTTGTTGTGGAGTCCAGTTTCCCATACGAATGACTTTCTCAATAGCATCGTCATGTGATGGCGTAATAATTAGTCCTTCAGAAGGTACTGTCCGAACGACATGGTGAAATTGCTTTTGTATTGCTGCAAGATCATCAAAAATATCAGCATGATCAAATTCAAGATTATTAATAACTAGCGTTCGTGGATGGTAATGAACAAACTTGGATCGCTTATCAAAAAAAGCAGTGTCATATTCATCGGCTTCAATCACAAAAAACGGTGTATCACCTAACCGCGCTGTTTCACCAAAATTACCCGGAACACCACCAATTAAAAAGCCAGGAGCCATACCTGCATCTTCTAATATCCATGCTAACAAGCTACTTGTTGATGTTTTTCCATGCGTCCCCGATACAGCAAGCACCCACTTATCTTTAAGTACATAGTCTGCAAGCCATTGAGGACCAGAGGTATAAGGTAAACCTTTATTCAACACGTACTCAACAGCAGGATTGCCTCGCGTCATAGCATTACCCATAACCACTAAGTCAGGTGCAGGCTCAAGATGTTCAGGTAAATAACCTTGCTGTAACTCAATGCCAGCCGCTTCTAATTGATCGCTCATAGGTGGGTATACATTGGCATCTGAGCCCGACACCGTCATGCCTAGTTCACGCGCTAATAAAGCGACCCCACCCATAAATGTGCCACAGATCCCTAAAATATGAATATGCACTAGGCGACTCCTGACATCGTTAAACCCAAGGTTAATAAAGATAAGATAGTGTAGATAACCGTTAATACCGCTGCAGAACCTGGTTTTATTTCTAAAGCATGTCGAAAAATATGGGCCGTCACCATCAAACTCCAAAACATGATTACAACCATCAATAACATGGCATAACTTGTTGCTTGTTCTATTTCAGGTACTTGATTAAACCACATCATAATGGGCAAGCCAATTAATCCAAGACATGCTCCCGCACCCGCTAATGCGGTTAACGTTTGTTTATACCGTGACTGGAAGTTTCGAAACTTCAATAATATATTTACCACAATAATCATAAAGATCATATCTGTGAGGCTGGTAAATAAACTCACATTCCAATCACTATCAATACGACTAATCGCCACACCCAGAATAAAATAAACGAGTAACGTTAATCGCAATAAATTATCAGATGCCGGTATATCAGCAGGCCCCTTTTTAAAAAGGCATAAATCTATATATCGTTGAAGAATAATCATTGCATCATCATACCCTGCTCTTGTACCCATGACCATCCAATTTGCAGATTTGTAGCACCCATCCTGAATACGCTAGCTACGTTGTAATAGTGAGCAATAGAACGACTATTACATCACTATTACGCCTTACTAGCGCAACCATTATGAGCACTACAAATCTGCAAATTGAATAATAACGGGTATGGATAACTACAAAGCATCAAGCAATAAAAAACCCAATAGCAACATCATTACTATCGGGCCTGAAATTATATTCAATAATTACATTAAATATTAGTCATCAAGAGCTAAACCCCAAGGGAATTTTCCTACTTCAATTTCCATAATTGATTTGCTTGTTGCAGTATCTACCACCGATACCGAATGACTCACACCATTCGCTGTATACAGTTTTGAACCATCTTTACTTAAAACAGCTCCCCAGACACGCTTACCGACATCAGCCGTTGAAAGAATTTCTAATGTTTGAGCATCTAACACAGCCACTTTCGAAGCACGACCTGTTGTCATATAGATAACTTTATCATCAGGACTCAGTGCCAATGCCATTGGTTTTGATTTCTCTAAATCAATTTTAACTTTCTTGATTAATTTATGTGTTTTCATATCAATAATAGCAACTTCATTACCAATCTCGCTGCTCACATAAGCGAGACTACCATCACTATTAAAAGCTAACCCTCGAGGGCGGGCGGCTACTAAAATATTCGCCACAATTTTATGAGAGTCTGTATCGATGATATGTACCATATTCATTGACTCACTTGTGACAAGAACAGTATCACCACTTGGTGAGACAGCCACACCTTCAGGCTCTAGCCCGACTTTGATCTCATGCACGATTTCCCCTGTTGTAGGGTTTATAACCGTTGCCTTAGCATCATCTTCGTTCGATAAATACAAATTACCATTGGGATGAACATCAAATGTTTCTGGATCTTCACCAGCCTTTAACTTACCAAGTGTCTTCAAGCTAGCCACATCAACCATAGCAATTGCATTCTCTTCACTCAGGGCAACATATAATGTTTTCTGATCAGGTGACAAACCAATACCGCGTGGACGATCACCAATCTCTAATGTTGTTTCTAGTTTACCTGTACGAGAGTCAATCACACTGACTGTATCGCTCTTTTCATTGGTCACAAATAAACGATACGTTGGGTCGGCCCATGCTGTTGCACTCACCAACACCAGTGATGAAAGTAATAGTTGTTTTAATTTCATTGTTCTTTTCCTTATTTACAGCTTTTTAAGCCAAGACTATCTAAACCACCTTTCACACCACGTAACGGTGCTTCGGCAACAATTTTATCATCTTCAATAATTAATACTAACTGACGGAGTTGACCAGTATCACGAAATGTTGCACCAGCCCCTTTTTGCCCATCAAAGGCAATGTCATTTTTCAAATAATTTAACATCACTCCCGCATCCATACTTTGAGTTCGAGCCACAGTATCAGACAATAACTTCACCGCTGCCCAACCAGCCCATGAATCATCATCCATAATGACACCAGATCCTTTTGTAAAACGAATATTTAACTGGCTTGCAGCAAACTTTTTGAAGTCTTTATGCCAACCTTGAGCACGTGCTTTTGACTCTGGATTTTTTTCCAACATTTGAGCCATTGCATCTTTTTTCATTTTATTACTTGCAGTGATACTCAATAGATTAGCGATACAAGCAGAACGTAAAGCATCATCATCAGATATCAGGTTAAATACAGGTACATTTTCAAACTGAGCTGAATTTGCAATAGATAAAACCTGATTAGCTTCCGCTGCTAACAAAATAGCCGTAACAGAATCTAGGTGTTCTAGTTCATCAACAGTAACAGGCTGTATGCTATATTTCTGCCCTAAGAATTCACCTTGTAGATTTGCCTCATCAAGACCTTGTTGCATACCAAGCCAAACACTACCTTCAGTTGGGCCAACATAATGTAATTGAACATCAATGACATCAGCATGTACTGCTTGGCTTAGCATTGCCATTAAAGCAATTAAACCTATTCGTATAACTCGCATAATTATCTCCACTAGTAATTTATCAATCACAATACAATATTTTTATTAATAGACAATCAGGAAAATCCTTGAAGCTGAGTTCTAAAACTCGAAAGAACCCACACGTTATCTAATCATTAGCTATATCAACTTATTACAGGTGATAGGAATAATTCCCTTTCTCCCATGTGATATTAGAATGACCACACATATTGAAAATAATTCCTCAAGAAACGCTATTGTGTTCCGATACATAGTTCAGATAGAACATATGTGAGTATTATGAAAAATAAAGCACAAGAATTAGAAGTCAGAAATATCATGCAAGGCATCGAAGAATTTGCCAACTTCATGAGTTTCAGATCTACCACTGCAGGACTCCGAGTTCTCAGTGTGGAGACAGTAGAACAAGAAAGAGAACGGAAGTTGTCAACACACACCGCTGACATTCTAGAGTTAAAAAAACACGCTGAAAATAAACGTGCGACCAAACAACAACAATCACTGAGTAAATCACTTTCTTTTGTCGATAGACAAACACATTAACGACAAAAATACCTTACAAAATTCCAAAACAAAGAAGCCCGAATAAATCGGGCTTCTTTGTTTTCAAGCAGTATTAGTCAGAATCTACACTTGGCTACCATCTTCATTAATATCAACACCATCCTCTTTCTCAGGCGGCATTAGATCCGCTTTGCTGACACCCATTGCTAAAACGGCATTACTGGCAATATAAATCGATGAGTACGTACCGACAACAATACCTAATAATAAGGCAATCGAGAAAGCATGAATCACTTCACCACCAAATGTAAACAGTGATAAAACCACTAATAACGTTGTTATAGAAGTCATTAATGTTCGGCTTAATGTATCATTCAACGCACGGTTAACAATCTCTTCTGAGTTACCTTTCCGCATACGTAAGAATGTTTCACGAACACGATCAAACACAACAATCGTATCATTGAGTGAATAGCCTATAACGGCAAGAATCGCAGCCAACACTGTCAAGTCAAACTCTATTTGGAAAACAGAAAACACACCTAAGGTAAGTAATACATCATGTATTAAGGCGACAACAGAACCAATTGCAAAGCGGTATTCAAAACGTAATGAAACGTAAATTAAAATACCAATCAACGCATACAGCATGGCTAAACCACCTTGCTCTGTTAGCTCTTCACCCACTTGCGGGCCAACAAACTCAACACGTCGTACATCAATTGATGTTGAAGTTGCATTTTGCAATGTCAAAACGACCTGATTACTCAATTCCGCCATGTTTTCAGATTCAATCACAGGAAGACGAATTAATACCTCATGGACTGAACCAAAATTTTGTACGATGGCATCTTCATAGCCACTTTGTTCTAAAGTAGTCCTAATCTTATCCAGATCAGCTGTTTCCTGATATGCCAGTTCGATCATGGTACCGCCAGTGAAGTCGATACCAAAATTCAAGCCTTGCATCACTAAAGAGCTAATTGCCGTGATGATCAAAATTAAAGAGAAAATCGCAGCAATTTTGCGTTTTCCCATAAAGTTGAATTCAGTTTTCTCTTTTAAAAATTGCATGTCACCACCCTTAAATTGACAAGCTTGGGCGTGTTTTATGCCCATAAATCAAATTAACTACCGCTCGCGTACCCATAATGGCAGTGAACATCGAAGTTAAAATACCTAGCGACAACGTCACAGCAAAGCCTTTGATTGATCCCGTACCAAAACCGAATAGAACAATAGCCGCAATCAATGTGGTTATATTCGCATCAGCAATCGTTGAGAACGCTTTACCATAACCGGCATTAATGCTTGCTTGAGGACTATTTCCAGCACGTAACTCTTCACGAATTCGTTCAAATATCAATACATTCGCATCTACAGCCATACCAACCGTTAATACGATACCGGCAATACCAGGCAGAGTAAGCGTTGCTTGTAACATAGATAATAACGCTACGATTAAAACCAAGTTAGCAGCCAAAGCTAAATTAGCGACAAGCCCAAATACACGATACCAAAGCGCCATAAACACCAAGACAAAAACAAAACCAATCATCACCGACTGGAATCCTTTATCAATATTATCTTGGCCAAGGCTTGGACCGACGGTGCGTTCTTCAACGATTTCAATGGGTGCTGCTAATGCGCCAGCACGTAAGAGTAAAGCTAAGTCACGCGCTTCCGTAGTTGAATCGAGTCCTGTAATCTGAAACTTTTTGCTCAACTGGTCACGAATGGTGGCCACATTAATAACTTCTGGCATCTGACGACGAATTTTAACCATCTCACCATCAATTTCACGCGTTTCAGCTTTAGACTCAATAAAGACCACCGCCATTGGATTACCAATATTATCGCGTGTAATATTACTAAATGCGCGAGCACCTTTACCATCCAAGGTTATTGAAACAGCCGCAGAACCATTTTGGTCTAGCGTCGATGCCGCATTGATGATGTGCTCACCCGTTAACATAACGCGTTTATTCAATAATATTGCTTGGCCGTTACGACGCTGATATAACTTTGAATTAGCCGGCACTCGACCATTTAATGCATCCTGAACATCATGTTCAAAATCAACCAATCTAAATTCTAGTGTCGCCGTTGCTCCTAGGATTTTCTTGGCTTGTGCCGTATCTTGCACACCCGGCAATTGCACTACGATACGATTATCACCTTGCTGCTGCACTGTCGGTTCAGCCACTCCTAATTCATTAATACGATTACGTAAGGTGATAATATTTTGCTGTAATGCCGTTGAACGTATTTCACGCAAAGCCACTTCAGTTAAATTAAAAGCCAGTGAGGGGGCAATGGCTTCCTCTAACAAATTCACTTCTAACTGATTGTATTCGCGCTTCATCTTAGTTTGAGCTTGGTCACGGTGCTCAACACTACGAAATGTCACGATAACCTTATTTGTATTTATATCTATCTTCTTATAACGGATCTTTTCATCCCGAAGTAGCGTTCTAAACTCACTGGCATAACTATTCAATGCTTGTTTGAGGGCGGCATCCATATCCACTTCCATCAGGAAATGAACCCCACCACGGAGATCTAAGCCTAAATTCATTGGCTCAGCACCTAGTGAAGCCAACCAACTCGGTGTTGTTGCAGCTAAGTTAAGGGCAACAATATACCCATCCTTAACAGCATCACTAATCACTTCTTTTGCTACTAACTGTGTTTTTGCATCAGCAAACCGCACCATTAAACGACCCTCGTTTAACTCAGCGCGTTTATAAGTAATTGATGCTTTTGTGAGCGCCTCTTCAACTCGACTCATCAAAGCAATATCGACAGGCGCGTTGCGTTCTGCAGAGACTTGCACCGCAGGGTCATCACCAAACAGGTTAGGTATGGCAAACAAGCCACCAACCAATATGACGGCAACAATAAGTAAATTTTTCCACAGGGGATAATGATTCATACTTGAATATCCTAGACGTTATAAATTAGCTATACCCGTTACCATTCACAAGTAGGTTTTGAGTGCTCAGAATGGGTGCTATAGATCTGCTTGTGAATAGTCACGGGTATCTAACGAAGATTGTTTATAACTTTTTCAATGTGCCTTTTGGTAACACTGAATTAATTGATTCGCGGCGTACTTTCACTTCAAGGTTATCAGCTAGTTGAACACTAATTGCATTATCACCAATATGAGTGATTTTACCCATCAATCCACCATCGGTTACTATTTCATCACCTTTAGCTATACCACCCTGCATTGCACGATGTTCTTTGGCACGCTTAGATTGCGGACGAATTAACATAAAGTAAAACAACACTAACAATACAACCGGAAATGCAAAGTCCATTAA
>ENA-OSET01002400-OSET01002400.1-sediment-metagenome-genome-assembly--contig:-NODE-2400-length-18165-cov-15.947037_pt1 | contig 18165 bp, 14 predicted proteins | sample MGYA00237882_ERZ534229 | MGnify/ENA primary metagenome ERZ534229 (study PRJEB26408, sample SAMN06266212) | sediment metagenome | isolation source: Hudson Canyon methane seep mesocosm | place... | reverse complement strand
ACAATTAGAACACTTTTAGAAACCAGTCAGTTAAGCATTGATATGCCAGCAACACCAGAATTACCTTGGTTAAAGACAAGTCATGCATATAAAGACGGTTCAATTGTCATTCATGACACTAATAAAGACTTTATTCCAGCTGGACAGAACTTTGTAGAATCAGATACAGGGGAATTAAAACGTAACTGGGAAAAAGGAATCCATACAATTGATACTGAAAAGTCACAAGTTGCTTCAGGCTGGATTGGTGGAGAAACAATTGAATTAACAGATGTTACATATAAAATTGACACAGGGAATGCAGTCGTTGCTGTTCAAAGCTTAGACAATAAAGCTATTCGTGAATCTAATAAAATATTTATTACCGTCTTGGCTCAATCAAAACCAAAACAAAAAAACCAACTTCCCTTTCTCTCTGAGCCTGTTACAGGTCAGCTAAAGATTTATGCTCGCAAAGGAATGAAACTCTACCCGATTAATCGTATCGGTAAACTAAAAGATCAAATACTAGCCAAGCAAGATAGAGACGGAAAATACAACATTAACTTATCTTCTGATATGAAGTATCACTGGTTTGTATTACAAAGTGAAATGCCTGATTTTGCAATCACCGCTCCTGTAGAGGCTACTGAAGGTGATCTTATTTCGATTAAAACAAATGCTTCAAACTGGGCCACTCAAATAAAACAGGTCGATTTTTGGAAAGATAATTGGAAATACCTAGCTGGAATTAAAAATTCTCCTTATGAGTTTAGTCTCAACAATCTTTCAACAGGTGATCATATCCTTCGTGCTCGCTTGTTATTTAAAGATGGCTCTAGATCTGACGCTACCCCTATGAACATCTTTATTAAAGAAGCGCCTTTCAGAATTTCAACACCTTCTACTGGCAGTACTTTTGTTGCAGGGAAGCCTATTGTTATTCAAACAAATGCAACAAAATGGGCCGACGATATTAAACAGGTCGATTTTTGGAAAGATAACTGGAAATATCAGGCTGGGATTAAAAATGCCCCCTACGAGTTTAGTATCAACAACCTTTCAGCAGGTGAACATATCATTCGTGCTCGTCTGTTATTTAATGATGGTACTAGAGCTGATGCAGTGTCCATTAGGTTAAATATCATAACTACCACCATTCAGAATTGATTTGAGGATTTTGCAATGTCGGCTTGATAAGGTGTGAAAAAACGTTGCCCAGTCCTCTCTGACTAATACATACTATCGACAAACCTTATACACTCATCACCTTATAGCTTTAGAATAGATAGATTGAAGCTCTTCCCTTGCTTTAGATAATCCATATAATTCCTGCATTTTTTTTTGTGCCTGCCCTCCCATTTCACTCAACCTATCTTTATTGATCGACGAGTTACCAAGAATCCCAACAATGCCTTTTACAATTAAATCTCTCCCTTCATACCATGCATCCTTTGCTGAGGTTTTACCCACATGAAGCCAACGTAAGTCTTCATTTAAAGGTAAATCAACCATCCACCCATCTTTTTCATGCTCAATCAACTCAGGGAATGCATAGATATTTGTCGATAACCTTGGAATTCCACACATAGCAGCTTCAACCAACACCCACCCAAGAGATTCATCAATCGATGGAAATAATAAAAGATCTGATTTCTTAAAAAGCGCTATTATCTGATCGTTAGGTAAACTATCAGAATAAGATATCCAAGACTTTTCTTGCAAATCTCGCAGTAGCCTCGCTTTATCGAATTGAACGCCTGGTACTGCATAGCTAGAATCTTCTGCTTTCCCAACGACTTCCAGTTCTATATTAACGCCACCGTCCCGTAGTATTTGCAAGGCATCAATAGTTGCCTCTATTCCTTTATGAAATAATTGTCCACCGACAAAACATGCTTTGATTGCTCCTTTATTTGAGCCGATACTAGTTTCTATATCAAAAGAATGGAACCCTCCACGAAAAACTTTAATACTGTCAGCTAAGTCTGTCATTCCTCGGTCTATCATTCTTTTCTGTGCAAACTTTTGACCTGCTTCTGACAAAGCATAAATTCCTTTACACCGATCTGACTTAAGAATGTTATATCCCACTTGAAGTTGTTTTTCTGAGGAGTTACCCAAAAACCGAGGTAACTCCGTTTCATACGAAACAATAAAATTTCCATTAAGAGGTAACATATTAAAACTGTGAAAGAGACTAATTGAGCCACCAATGATAAATGGACACTGAGTGATAACATTTTGCCCTTTGACAATTCTTTGTATTGGAACCCTATTAACTTTAACATATTGATAATTGTCAGGGTTTATACCGTATGAAACTTTTTCCAATCCATACCCAGGGGTAAGAATGCCAATCTTATCACCCCGTGTTCCAAGTTCCTTAACCCAATTTGGTGGAGATTTATGCGCACTTTTATAACTAGTCATTTGCTCTAAAGTTAATATTGAAGTTGTAATGATCAAAACTAAGCTTATATAAATATAAGCAAAGCTTTAATTTATTCAGGTAAATTATTAGGGTACAATTTTTTGGATAATTGGAATTCGTTGAATTAGATATATAACTAAAAAAGATAGAGAAAATGTAACAATAGCCGTTACAGGAACAGAATATAACGCACCAAGAGAAAAAGGACTTAACTGAAAACCTAAATCCCCATTATTTAAAATATCAAAAACCATAATATGTATAAAATATATACCCAAAGATGCAGAGCTTAGCGTCTTTATTATTTTTTTAAATACCTCACTCTGAAAAACTTTAACCGTTTCAGCGATATACTTGATACCAATAAAAAATGTTAATGACATGAATATAACATTAGGACTTAAATAGGAATAAAAATACCCCATAAAGACACCCTCTTTTCTATCAGTCAAAAGATAAGTTCCTACAGCTGTAACAGCTATTAATACAATAAAAATAAAAACCGATATAATAAAAGTTTTTTTTGTGACTTTTATGTTTCCGAGAATATGCCCTACAACTAAATACCCAACATAGCCTGAAATCATTTTTAAATCTATTTCACTCTCAATATTAACTACTTTTTCAAAAAAAGGAATTATGGAAACAGCAAAAAACCACAATACTACAAAATAATAAAGCAGCGTTTTACTTGAATATTGCACCAATACTCTTAATATTGGTACGAATAAATAAAGCCCAACAAGCGCATACAAAAACCACAAATGAAAACAAGCTGGCGTTAAAACCAAACTATAGAAACTATAAAGTGTAATAAATTCACTGCCTTGGTAATAATGCTTCCACAAAATATAAAGTAACGACCATATAATTAAAGGCAGAACAACCTTACCAATACGCTTTGTAAAAAAACAGGTAATATCTTCACTTTTATTTAATAACAAATATCCTGACAGCATAAAGAATGAGGGGACACACACTCTAACCATCGAGTCATAAATATTAGCAACCCACCAATCTGTAATTGGTAACTCATTATATTTGTGAAGTAAAGGTGCCGCTGAATGTAGCCATACAACAGAAAATGTAGCTACTACCCTTAAAAAATCGACCCAAACCATACCTATTTCCTTATACTTATCTAAGTACCTCAACGCTCTGCCAGTCTTTCGGCAGAAAACCATCATGCTTATTTTCCCCTGCTACCCGTTTAAAATGAGATGATAAATTCTTAATGAATTTGCAACCAAACTAAAATCCATTTGAACCTTAGTAACACCTTTTCTCACTCTATCTTGAGTTAAGTCAATATTATCAATAGTGCGTTCAATGCAATCAGCTAGCTCCTCTACATTACCCGTCGCAGCAAGCAGACCTGTTTTATCTTTAATAATTAACTCTGGAATTCCTGATACAGGTGTTGATATAACGGGCACGCCTGATAACATTGCTTCCATTAGCACAACGGGTATGCCATCCATATCACCTGAACCATCTATTTGACAAGGTAATACAAAGACATCCAGAGACTTAATAAATGCTGCAATTTCCTGATGATCTATAGCGCCTAAAAAACTGACTTCCTTTGAGCTTAATCTTAAAGAACCGGCTAATGCTTTATATTCAGCCAATAGAGGCCCATCACCAACAATAGCCAATTGATAAGGTTTATCTTGTTTCTTTAGGTGAGCCACTGCATTGATTAAATGATCAATGCCTTTCTTTTCGACTAATCGAGCTACCACACCTATTTTAGCTATATCTGAAGGCGTAAAATCTTCTCTTAAACTAAATTGAGCAGGGGCAACACCGCAATGTAAGACTGTTATTTTATTGCCATCAGCTCCTTTCGAAATAAGAAACTGACGGTTATATTCAGAAATAGTGATGAAAAACTTAGCACGTTCTACCTTTTCTTTTAGCAACCAACCACGCTGAAATAAGTCATTAGCATGTGCTGTCACACTAAAACCAATTCCGGCTAGAGTTGATGCATACATAGCTAAATCAGTAGGGACATGAGCAAAATGGACGTGGATATGCTCACATTTTTGCTTGAGTAATTGATTTGCTAAAGCTCCTCCATAAAAGAAACGATAAGCTAAACCCATGCCTAAGCGTGTAAATACACCTGTATTTTTAATATCTTTAAACAGTAACACAAGCGCTTTAGCATACAAGCTTGGGTGCTTTAGCAGAAGCTGAAGCTGATCTAAAACAACAGTCAGCATTGAAGTCTGATATAAAAAACTTGTTCGTTTTTTTAAATCTTGCAAATCCAAATCAGAAAATATAGCTTGATTATCATGCACAGAGAAAGTAGCAACATCCAAACCTAGCTTTTCTAGTTGGAAAATTTCGTTGTAAACAAAAGTCGCAGATAAAGCTGGAATTTCAGGTGCTAGGTAAGCTATTTTCATTTACACCTCTCCCTGTGTTTTCTGCCAGACAGCCGCTTGCTGCTCATTTAACTCGGTAGTTGCTTTCGCTTTACCTTTCAATAAACAAGCCCACTGGTACTGATTAATAAATTGGCGTAATACTTTATCTTCAAATCGCGGCGCTTGTTTAAACAAACTCTTTATATACCCCCAAAACATAGCCATTCCTCCAACAAAATAAGGAGGGTGAAGCATTCTGAAGATCGACGAAGCTAACATATAAACAATACCCGTCCCCATAAAATATTGCCCAAACCCATGACGCATACGCCCTGTAAAAATACCTACTTGACTTGAGCCCATTGGCCGTAAATGAATAAATTGTAAATCAGGCTCATCCCAGCTTACTGCAATCCAGCCTAACTGCCGACATCGATGACAATCAATACCATCCCACATAACTTGACGAACAAATCCACCTATGGCTTCAAAACAAGTGCGGCGATAAAACTTTGTCATCCCGACTGACATTTCATTACCACATTTTTCACTAATTAATTCAGCTGTTTTTTTATCTTTAAAATAGGCTTTACCACTGCAAGTACCAATCCGTGGATTATCATTCATTCGTTGAATGAGTATTTCAAAATATTTAGGCGGTAAATCTAAATCAAGGTCAAACTTACAAATAAAATCAAATTGATCCACATCAACTGTATCGTATCCATAATAGAATGCCTCTATCACTCCAGGACCTACACTTCGATGCCCTCTATTTTCGCGTGTTAAAATCGTTATAAAACTATATTTTTCAGCATATTCCTTCAAAATAGCTGGCGTTTCATCAGTAGATCCATCATCTACAATCACCCATAAACTTGGCTTGATAGTTTGATTAACAACACTATCAAGCGTTATTCTCATAAAGTCAGCTTCATTACGACAAGGCGAAATTAAAAGGTAAGAATTATCAGTCATGATTATTTATTTTACTGGAAAGTGTACGGCCTAATTTAATGAAATGCTTTTCATAATAAAAGGTTGAAAAATGAGCTAAGAGAAAAGTTGCTGCAAATAACATGTTCTTGGGTTTATCAATTAGCAATAGATTTGTTTTTTCTAGTACTTGCATCTTTCCCTCCTGAGAACAGAAGCAATTACCAAATAAGTTACGATTAGAAATAATGCCAAGAATATTGACACTTTCAATGTAGGATTCAAAGCAATCCCATAGATAAGGCCAATAGCTACTGAAAAATAAGCAATAACCATAAATATGATACCTTTATTTATTGTATAAAACTGATCTCTCATAGCAAGAACCTTCCTTTCAATAAACCAATATAGAAAAGCAGCAATACCATAATTCATTAGCGCTGAAGAAAACTGACGGATGCCTGAATCCCTCAAGCCAAAAGGGTCTAACACTAGGTTAAAGAAAAAAACACCGATCCAATGATTTAAATAAAGAGGGTAGGAGATCCCTCCGAGGAAACTTCCTATAGCACTTTTCTTTCCTTTTCTTGCTAAAAGTAATACTAGACATATTGAGAATAAAGGCGAATACAGTGCATACTTAGTCGTCATAAAAAGCCCTATCGCAGCCCCTATAAAAACAAGCAATAAAAGTCCCCTTATGATTTTATTCCTATGAAATTCAGGGTACTGGCTATTAACTATTGCGGCTAATACACCTAATGATATTGGCGCATAAATATCCATAAACCAAAGAGATGCCACAATGAGAAACCAGGTAATCAATAGTCTCCCCTTGTTCGCAAAAACGACAAGTAATAATGGAGCTAACAGATAAAATTGCTCTTCAGCATTAACACTCCAAAAATGATTTCCCGTTCCATTTAAAGGCATACAATCCTTACAAGCTTGGAGCTGAGAAGGTCCGAAGATATTATATACCCAGGTGAATTTATAAATGACAAACTCAAACCATTTTAAATCAATGGGGTCTTTTAATAAGCTAGCGATTATTATTAAGATGAATGCAATGTAATAAGGAACCCATATTCTCAATGCTCTATTAAAATAAAACCTCGGTAAGTTAGTTATATCAGTCCTGAGCAAAATACTGCCAATAAGCCAACCACTAAGTGCAAAAAAAACATCAACTGCTAGCTTTCCACTGTAGCTCCATTCAATAAGGTTGTCATGCCCAAACATCACTACAGTAACAAGGACTATTCGCAGATAATCAAAGTAAGGATAATAGCTCTTTTCTTTTACTGTCATTCGAACTATTCCTTTTCTCTTCTTTTCAACCCTTTTGTTGGGCTTCCAGCAACTACAGAATATTCAGGAATGTTTTTTGTCACGACACTATTAGCGCCAACAATGCAGCCTTTGTGCAAGGTAACCCCTTTAAGTACAGCCGACCCTCTGCCTATCCAACAATCATCATCTACTGTAATAGGCGAATAAGAATGAGATTGAGTTCTGACCGTCTCCCCTAATATGAAATTATGATTTGCATCCCGAATACTACAATATTCACCAATTAGACAATCATTTCCAATAGTTACTTTATGATGAGCAGCCAAAACTGATCCTTGGTTAATTCTTACATGATCACCCAATTCAATCATTCCGTCATTTTGTGTTTCCAAGACAACATCTTTACCAAAACGGCAATGCTCCCCCCAAGTAACATTTCCAGTCCCAATGATTTGTAATTCACCATCAAATTGACTGCTTACTGGAATAGAAAATTTAACATGACTTTGAGCTTTCGATAAAGAAACTAAACGCTTAATTAAATTAACAACAGGCCTGCTTAGTCGAAAAAAAAGGCTTAAAGCTAAACTAAGGATCTTAAATAGTTGTATAGATACTTTCATAATTAGTTAGAAAACCTTTGAATACTTGCATTTAAATCATCCATAAACAATCGTGCAAATAGCTCAATGCTTACAGCTGATCCTAAAAAGCTAGAGGCATCAATTTCACCCGCCTGGTGCATACTCCACGCTATTTCAAGTGAATTCATTGGTAATATATTTCTATCATAAGTCCTTTCGGAAAATAACACGCCCTCAATATAAGCTTTCAATTCCATTTGAAACCATTCACCAAACTGACTGGGTGAATCATTTCCTATTAGATCGGGTAATGGCAAGTATTTTCTCGCTTCCTTATAAGCTCGTTGTGCCGCTAGCGAACTCCAACTTAAAACATAAGGAGTAGCAGGGGGCAAACAAGTTCGTTGCCATGCAACAGAAGCCACATCTGGTGCAAATTTACTCAATACATCAACATATAAGCGGTGCCTTTTTCTCCATTTGTGAGGGACCTGATTAATGGCTGTAATTAAGTCTACATCCATAAAAGGTTGTTTAACGGAAAATTGGGTTCTAAATATTTCAGTTCCACCAGTTGTTGTTCGCCTAACTCGATTATCCATTAAAAAGGCCATCACTGAATCCATACTGGTTTCACCTTGATATTCAGTATAAATATTACTAAATATTTCTTTAGAGTTAGCTGCTATATTTGATAACTCATCAGTTTGAAGTAATTTAACTGTATCATTTAAGCGCCAATACCAAAGCTCATCAGCTACTTCTGTAGCATTAGGGTTATTAAACCAGCTTGACTTGATAAAATTGCCACCAAGAACAGCGTCACCTGCGAAACCATCTAACAACGTAAAGTTACCATCCTTTGCTAGTCTATTCACATAAGGCAAAACATGAAAATTTATTACTGGAATTTGTCCTTCTGTAATCCAGACACCTTGGTCTGCATATTTCTCTAAATAGTTAGGTATGAATTCAAAACAATCATGTTTACAATTGATTTTTTTTGCTATTTTTTTAGCATAAATCAAATCACGGCAATCAGGTACACCCCATGTATAGGCATGAACATCCTTATTCTTATTTGCTAGACCTAATAAGAACCGAGAATCCAACCCCCCACTTAAAGGAACTGTTACCGTGTCACTACAACTAACAGCCCGATCTACAGATTGCGTGAGCATTTCTCCTACTGACTGAATAGCATCTTTTTTATTAATAGAAAAGTCTTGCTGATAAGAGTATTGCCAATATGGATTATATTGAGACCCCTGTTTATCAATGGTTAATATATGTGCAGCTGCTAAAGTTTCCACTCCTTCAATTAAAGTTTGATTACCGACAACTTCTCCAATAGATAACATCATAGCAACTGCATTTTTATCTAAAGCTTGCTCACTAGGTAATGCAGAAAGTAAGGATTTAATTTGAGTAGAAAATAAAACAGCTTCTTTGTATTTAGTCACATACAAAGGATGTCTGGCAAAATGATCATTAACAATGATAAATTGCTGTTTTTGTACATCCATTTGAGCCCAAATATACCCTCCCCTCAATAAAGAGAGTTGCTCAGCATCCATCTGATCCAAACGTGGAATTTCCGTACTTCCAGGACTAGATTCAAATGCACCAATGAAAGCTATTTTTGATAAACCTTCGCATTCAATCAAAGAGGATTGATCAGATGACTGAGTAACTACTCCCAAGCCACCCCACTGCTCACAATACGACTTTTCACTACCCGAAACCGTATAAACGGCTTTCAACATAGTATTTAATGTTTCAGTTGGTAATTGATTCTTTAGATCAAAATAGCCGACAATTGCTACCATACATATCTCCTTATAAATCTAGTAAATTGGGCAACAGTTTCATTCACGCCCAACTGCTCTTATTAGCAATAATGAATAGGTAAAACATTATTTATGCTCAATTAACTGACTTTGTTTACCTAATAAATTATTCAACAAATACTTCCCTTGTCCAATGGCTTGTGGAAATTTAACCAGCACACAAAAATAGGCATATAGCCAATCTTCTTTTAAGGCTATACGTCCTATTTGCACAGGATAAATTAAAAACAGAAATAAAAAGTACGTATTGAAGAACGATAAAAAAACCATAAAAACAGGAAGGAACAATCCCCAAGCAAAAATACGTACATTATGCAAAAACCAATATTTTCCAGGAAAATTTCTATGCATCCAAGATACTTCTGCGAATGCATGCCCTGTTCTAATTGAACGCTTACACCACTGATAAAAACTATGTAAATTAACATCGTGCCAGACCATATCAGAAGATACACTCAAGATTTTCCAACCTGATCGTCTTATCCGCAAGCAAAGTTCTGGCTCCTCACCCGCAATAAGAGTTTCATTAAAACCATCCATGGATGAAAAAACCTCTGCTAATATAAGAAAATTTCCTCCACAAGTTTCGGTGTAACCTGGCTGAATCTGCCATCCCCTATCTGCTTCATGATTATATATTGAAGCGTCAGGAAAACGCTCCTTACATTGACCAAAAACAATAGCTAACTGTTGCTTATCTTCAATTTTAGAAAAGCTAGATAACGCATGTTCAAACCAGCTATTAATAAACTCACAGTCACCATCGACAAATTGCACATACTTAACTTTAGGGTTTAAAGTTAATAAAGCCTTAAACCCTTCATTCCTAGCTCTTGCTGCGGTAAAAGGTTTATTCAGATCCAAGTCTATAACATGCACCCCTAAACCCCGAGCAAACTCCACACTGTTATCAGTGGACCCAGAATCGACATAAATAATGGTGGAAGAATTTTTAACAACTGAATATAAACATTTTTTTAGTCGCTCTCCTTCATTTCGCCCAATAACAACAACACCTATATTTTCACTTATCATTTTCATTCTTAATTAAGCAGACGTAAAAAAACCTTTCCAAATATCCAAAGGCATAGCTTTATGAAAAAGAGAAGGCTTCCTTTCTATTATTTCCCTAAATACTGAAATCAATCGACCAAAGCTCCAAATTAAATTAGCCAGTAATAAACCTATATGACCGTGGAATTTTAAAAAATACCTACTACGAGACTTAAAGTAATACTCAGGTAAACGCTTAATAACTTCTTGATTAGATGCTCCTTGATTAAGGTGCACGACTTTGGCTTCATGCATATAGGCTAATTTCCAACCAGCTATATTAGCTCTATGACAATAATCCATATCTTCGTAGTACATAAAATATCCTTCATCCATCAAACCAATATCCTGAATTAAACTGCCGCGTAATAAAATACAAGCAAAACTTAACCATTCAGGTTTTGTCGATTTATGCTTATCCAAAGGAATAGCAACTTCATTAATATCTAATAAATTAAATAAACGTCTAATAAATCCTGTATTTGCAGCGTTTAAAAAAGCATTAGTCGGGGTTAGATAATTAAAACAACTAGTTTGCTGCTTTCCATCTTCCCAAATTAACTGAGGAGCAACAATACCTATTGAAGATGATTCATGCATCTTACCTATTAATTTTTCAAGAGCTTGTTCTTTTATATAAGCATCACTATTCAATAATAAATAATATTTTGCTGCTTCAGATTTAATCCCAATATTATTTCCAGCAGAAAACCCACCATTAATAGGAGATGCTATCAAGTTAACTTTATCTTGAAAGTTATTATTTTTTATAAACTTAGTTAAATAATCAACCGAGTTATCTTGTGAAAAATTATCAACCAGACATATTTTGTCATTTTCCCCCAGTTGAGGAATAACTGATAAAACTGACTGCTTAGTCAGCTCTGGTGTTTTATAATTAATAATAATGACTAATAAATTTAGCATGGTTTTAAATATGTAAAAAATATGTTTTGTATTCTAGAAAAAAGTTAATTTTTAAAATATTCCTGGTTACCCATGAGTTTCAGCCAAATTCATAGGATACACGGCTTTTTCTCTTAGCCCTCCCATTGCTGGGGAGGGCTAAGAGCAAGCTTATTGTAGATTAAGTACTGGCAGAGGCTTAATAAGTAATCAGGAAAATTTTTGTATATCGACCTTACAATTTAAGATAAGACTGACCTTTCTCAATAAAATATTTAATCTAATTTATTTACCAATCATTGTTTTTACAGTTTTCTTTAGATTTTTAAATGCCTTCTTTGAGGATCTTAGAGAATCTTCATAAGGCATTAGCACATGACCTTTTAACCATTCATCAGGTCTTGCCTTAAAAACAGTTGAATGCTTTTGTCCATCCCAGCTTTCTGGCGCCTCTTTGGTATAATAATAAACTGCAAATGATTTTCTCATCCTGTCTGATGGGCAAGTTACAGGAGTAACGCCATGATAACTAATTTCACTAGTTGAAAAACCACAAGCACGATTAAATACTGGGGCAAAAGCACCATGACATTGTTTAACATCTTTATCCCAAATATCTAAATAACCGCCATACTCTTCTTTCCAGTCTTTATTAAAATAAATCAAAATATTAACTCGGCGATGCCACTGTTCTTTTTCTATAAAGTTAAAATCAACATGCACATCAAGGCGACCACCTGAATTCGTCTCATGTATTCCTCCCCCCATAAGTTCTGGGTCAGGCAAGAGATTAGGTATCCCTGTCATCTGACTCACTTTATCAACAAATTCTTCAGACGCTAATAAATGATGAAGTTTTAAAATTGCTGGTGAAAACTTCTTTGAATCAGTAACTTGAATTTTAGATTTTTCATTAACAGCCGAAAATTCCCGTCCAATTTTTTTTGACTCTTCATAAGATGGGAAAGAATCATGTACTTCATTAGCAAATTCCTCATTTAGGAAATTATCAATACAAAAATGAGGAAATGGTTTGATATCCTGAATATCAGACTCAAGCGTGCTGAAACTATCGGGGTTGATAAGGTTTGTTAGACTCATAGGTATTTCCTTATGATTAAAGTTTATTGGCAATGACTGATTTATAGAATTCTAGCGTCTGATTAGCAACCACTGTAGGATGATATTTTTTTGTACAGTCTTCTAATGCATTCTTACTAAGCGATGTCATTAATGCCCTGTTGTTTATTAATAGGCAAACCTTTTCGGCTATGGCTTCAGCACTAACTTGATCAGCTAATAAGCCATTAAAACCATCAGTTATAACCTCTGGAATACCTCCAACTGGTGTAGCAACTACTGGGCTACCTACAGATAATGCTTCAAGCAGTGTCATGGGGAAATTTTCATAACGAGATGCAATTAAAGTTACTAGCGCGGATCTACGTTGTAAGCTAATTTTCTCAGCATTTTGAGCACCAAAAAATATTATTCTTGAGCTAATTGATTCTTCTGGAATCTTTTGTTTGATATATTCTAAAACAGATACCGAAGTACCATCAATTAAGAGTCCCCTATCTGGCCCGATAAAATGCAAACAAATCTCTTTATCTTGTGAGGCAATTATTCGGAATGCGTCAATAACTAAATCCCCTCCTTTGTGACGATCAAATCGTCCAACAAAAAGTACAACTTTTTCAACACAATTTTCAATGTTCCATAGTAATTTTGAATCTGTAATTGATGGAGCTGGGTTAGGAATAACCTTCGCATTTGGTAAATCAATCTGATAGTATTCTTTAACTTGGTTCAGTAATGCTTTACAAGGGCTAGTAACTGCACTGAACTCAGAAAGTACTCTACCCTCAAGCTTTACTCGTCGCTTAAATGAAGAGTCTTTGTTTACACCTAAAACATCCCCCATAAGGAACCATGGGCCATGTAACCGAGTCACCACTGGGATTGATAGCTTGCTTACAACTAGACTGCTTGCCCCGAAAGATTCCTCCATTTCTAAAATATCAATGGGTAATCCACTAGCTTTTACAGCTCTAATAACACCTCTCCCAATCTTACTTCTCAATGCATCACTTACACTGGTACGATAAAGCACAGCATCAATTAGACGATCATTCAATTGGTTACCTGAAAATTTTGAGAGATTGATAACCTGATCGTATTTATCATCACCTGCCATCGAATTTGCTAAAACAACAGCATCAACTGAATTTTTATCAAAGCCAGAAATAATATTTTCAACATACGAAACTATTCCGTTTGGGTAATTAGATAAAGGCCAGCCTGGTGAGAAAAAGCCAACCGTTAGTTTTTTTGAACTCATATAAATGTATTAGTTTCTTTAAGAAAGTTTTTCAATATATCTAGGCTTATTGGTAAGCCTTCTAAAATGATTTTATTAGCAATATATCCTGCAGAAGCGCCAAGAATAAACATCACGAGAGGGAATAATTCACGCCTAATTCTTAATACTCCCATTCGCGCCATAGCAGGCCAAAAAAATAATACTGAAGGTAATTCAGCGCTAACCAATACTAATAAAACCCCTTGTAAATCAGCATAAGTCCAAGCAATAGGAATACCAACAATCACCCATACCATCTTGCATCCATTGCGCATACTGGAATATCGTGGCTGTCCTAGTGCGACCAAACAAGTTTCACAAGATGTAAACATTGCGTATAAAGCAACCTTACAGAGTAAAATTTGCATAATCCATCCTGCTTCATGATATCTATCATCATAAAGAACACCGATTATCATTGGTGAAAGAATCACCAGCAGGCCTAATAAAGGAAACCCCACCAATTCATAGAAAAAACGTATTTTGTAAAATACTTCTTTGAATTTAACTTTATCTTCTTTAATTTTGCTCAATGTGGGGTACAGCACACTGTGGTTGAGTTTGGTGACCAAATTTTCTATGGCATCAATGATTTGTGCCGCAACACTATATATACCAAGAAAACTAAGCCCTGCAAAATATCCTAGTAAAAACCTATCAGACTGCCTTGAAAAAAAATAGAATGCGCTACTCATAAAAACCCAACGCCCAAATCCAAAAATTTCACGGAAATTCTGTCTGTTAAATTGTAATTTATTGTTATAGTCAGACAGCAATCGATGGCTAACAAAAGCTCTCACCAACTCACCCATTAACGGCCCAGGTACTAGAGCCCACACTGACTTCCAGTAATAAGCACAGACAATTGTTAACAGAATAGTAATTATTTGCACTAACAAATCAAGCATTGTTAAACGTTTTAAGTTGACTTGTCTTTGAAGGGTTAGTGCTTTAGTCGATTGGAACCCTTGAAAAATTGCTGTAATTCCAAGCACCGGGATAACTAGGGCTAATTCTGGCTTGTCGTACAAAAGAGCCATTGGCCAGCCAGCAACAACACAAACCAGACAAATAAATACTCCACGTATAACCTGCAAGCACCAAGCAGTGTTAAGGAAATCTATATCATCCCCTTTTGATGATTGAATAACTGCACTGCCCGCACCAACATCCGACAGCATGGCAACAGCATAAAGAAAACTCCATACAATTGACATAACTCCATATATTTCAGGAAATAATAATCGAGTTAAAACAAGACTGCTACCGAAACGAAGTGACATTGACAATCCATATCCCATAAAAACCCAGGAAGTGCCATTTATCAATCGTTTCTTTAAGCTAGGCGAATTTGATGTCATCAATCTAAATTATATTTATATATTAAAAAATTATTGCGTACGCTCAAAAATAGCCATTATTGAATGACCTTGCACCCTATTTCGGATGAATGGTAACTTCAATATTACACAAAGAACTGGAAATACCCCCCTCCAAGCCAATATTGATATGAACCTATTAGATGGAAGCCTTTTCATCATGGTCGAAGAAAACCAGTTTATATGCGCCTTAGCCAATGGCTCCTTTTGAATAGAAACCAGCTTTATAGGAAACCTAAGTTCTAATGCTTGAAGAGATTTAGCAGTCCAGCGGGTAAGATGATGAGGAGGAGAATTTAAAACATTTTCTTCATTATATTTCAAAAAACTAGATTGATTAGGTACAGCAATAAGTACCTTTCCTCCTACAGCACATATATTACATATATCAGAGACAAAAGCACTTACCTCTGATACATGCTCCAACACCTGAAATGAACACACCACGTCTGCTTCAGAAATGCCTAAGTCATGAATATTGGTGGCTGCAATCAAGCCTTTTTTTGTCGCTTTTTCGATAGCTTTTTCATTCTTATCGATAGCAAAAACAGTCCTATATCCACGTTCTTTTAAATATTCAACAAAACGCCCTTCACCACTACCAATTTCCACAATGCGATCATCTTGATTCAAAAAATCAAGAGCTTTTTTAAATTCCCATTTACTCTCTTCATAGTACCAGTCAAACTCTTGAATCGAATCATAAAAATGATCATCACCAGGTGAAGGGGGCATAAAAAACTCTAATTCACACTCATTACAAATATAATGAGCTTGTGAGGTAGATGAAAAACAGGGTTTTACATCAAGTTCATAACTTTGTTGCCACTTAGAAATAATATTCAAAACAGGCGTGCTAGACAATTGACTGACTTTGTCCGTATTACAAGATAAGCATTTCATAAAATATCACCTTTTTTATAGTAAAATATCAAAATATTTCATTTGATTTTTTTGAGAACTTTTTCTTAACTGCTTCAGAATATCCTAATAACGTACCAGCCAATAACCAGGAAAATGGAGTTATCGTTGAGTTAGGTAATAGATCTACCATATTAATAGCCAACAACAACACTAATGCAGATAAAACTATACGTCCCCGTCGACTATCAATTTTTCTCATAACTCTAGCACACCGAAAAACAGGCAAAGCCAACAACCCAAACTCTGCAATGTAACCAAACAACCCAAATATTCCTAGCGTAATAACCCAGCGACCATCTGTAACACTGATATCTTTTCCTCTATGATCATAAACCCTATTTCGGCCCCAACTCCCCCAGCCAAAAAATGAACGTTGCATTGCCTTTGATAACAACATTTCTTCATTTCTAAACCTAAAGTTTAGAGATTGTGCCCTATCCTCACTGATTGATTCTGCGACTTCGACCATCTCATAAATAGGAACTAATTCAGCCACACGAAGGATCGGGTAAGAAACTGCAAGCATTACAAGAAAACAAGCGACCTTGACCTGTCGAGTAGGTTTTGCAAAGTAAATCGCTGACAAAATAATTGCTGCATATATTACAGAGCCAACACTTTTACATAGAATTAACATTACACCCAAAAACATAACCACATTTCTAGCGCTCATTTGCAATACATTTAATCTAATACGATGCAGTGTCACTGCCGAAACCAGCGCTGTCATTATAAAATAAGCCACAGCCAACCCATGCCCAATAAATACAACTGGCCGAAACCCTCCCTGACGTACATTCTGGATGAAATCACCAGGATGAAAGCCATAGACCCATCTGTTCAATTGTGGGCTCAGTCTTATTTCCAGTAGCATAGGTAAAGAATAAATTAATCCTGATATAACACATACCTTTAAAATATTTTCTAAATCTCTTTCCGTACGAAAAAATGTAAACCCAAATGCAAACGGCAACATAAAAAGTATCTGTCTAATTACTGCAGATAAGGCATCATAATATTCCATGCCTTTTAAAAAAGTACTTCCAGCAATAATAGGATCTGGGTTTAACAATACAGTTATAAATGGACTCAATATAAAAATAATTATCAACCAGCGAGCAACTTTTGATTTAGGCAAAAATTGAATTCGCTTTCCTTTTATAAACCAACAGCCAATTAATGCTGATATATTAGGGATAGTCGACTTATCCAACGGTGGAATTAAAGGAAAATCAACAGCAACTACTGGTGGAAGTATTAAATAAGCTCCAAGTATTGTCCACAACGTTGCCTTCCCTACTGTCATTCGTTGATAGATAAGTACCGCAATAATAGGCCAACTAAACAGAGCTAAATATGTAATCCAGTTCGGGTTAATAGCCTTTTCTCCTTAATATCATTTTTTTGAATATCATCAAAATACTAACTGATACTTTATACTAGTAAGTCTAAATTCAATTAGCTGGGTATTGGTATAATTTTTTCTCACTACCTCGGGCTTTATTCAAAACCATTCCAGCAAAATTTGTTTCTTCAAGAATTGATAGTGACCGCTGTACTTCATCAGGCGTTGTCTTTCCATCTTCTACCACCAATAATGCAGCATCAAACTGATTCATAAACAACACGGCATCATCAGAAGATAACAACGGAGGTAAATCAAACAAAATAATCCGCGATTGGTATCTGCTTTTAAGCTCATCTACCAAGGAATTCATTTTTGGCAAAGATAGGAGTTCTGATGATGCATTAGTCGTATGCCTTCCAGGTAAAACGACTAAACGATCGAAGCCTGGATTAACCAACATATCTTCTACAGGAATTTCAGAATGTAGATAATCAAGTAATCCTTTTTCAACATCTAATCCAAACTGCCAACCAACTCTTGGATTCCGTAAATCTGCATCTACAATAAGAACGGTTTGATTAACTTCCATTGCAATAGCTATAGCCAAATTTGCAGTTACAAAGGTTTTTCCACATGCCGCAGTTGGTGCAACAACAGCTATACTAGTCCACTCTTTTTCACGCATCTGTTTTAATACATCGGTGCGTAATTGACGAAAAACATTAGCATGTGGGTC
>ENA-OSET01002399-OSET01002399.1-sediment-metagenome-genome-assembly--contig:-NODE-2399-length-18176-cov-3.785568_pt1 | contig 18176 bp, 13 predicted proteins | sample MGYA00237882_ERZ534229 | MGnify/ENA primary metagenome ERZ534229 (study PRJEB26408, sample SAMN06266212) | sediment metagenome | isolation source: Hudson Canyon methane seep mesocosm | place... | reverse complement strand
CCAAGGCTCTTACTTTTAAGCCAATACGGTTAGTGTTTGATATGTTCGGCTTTTCAGGCGAAGATCTATCTACTGTTTGCTCACCGGGAAGTTCACCAATCTTTACTTTGATGTCGATTTCATCCCCTGCCCGCATGACGCGTAAAGTACTTGTATCACCCACCCTAACCCGACCAACAAGCTGAGGTAGCTCGGAGGAAAGATCAATCTCTTCACCTTCAAATTCTATAATGACATCGCCTGCGATTAAGCCTGACTTTTGTGCAGGAGAGCCCTCTAGAACCTGTGCGACAAGAGCACCATAAGGTCGATCAAGCCCAAAAGAATCGGCTAAATCCTTACTTACTTCTTGAATTAAGACACCTAACCAACCACGAGAAACATAGCCTTGGTCTTTTAGTTGCCCAACAACTTCCATGGCAACATCAATAGGGATCGCAAAAGACACACCCATAAAACCACCCGAACGGGTATATATTTGGGAGTTAATACCAACAACCTCGCCTTCCATATTAAATAATGGACCACCGGAATTTCCTGGATTAATAGCGACATCAGTTTGAATGAATGGTACGTAGTTTTCATTGGGTAAACTTCTGCCTTTTGCGCTGACAATACCGGCTGTTACCGTGTAATCAAATCCAAAAGGAGAGCCTATCGCAAATACCCACTCCCCCACTTTCAGGTGTTTAGATTTTCCAAATTTAACGGCAGGCAAATCGTCTGCTTCGACTTTAAGCACAGCAAGATCTGATTTTTTATCTGCTCCAATCAAGGTCGCTTTCAGTTCTTTACGGTCATTGAAACGCACATAAATTTCATCAGCACCCTCAACGACATGATTATTGGTGAGTATCAAACCATCTTCACTAACAATAAACCCTGAGCCCATGGACTGAAGTTGCTTCCTACCGTTATTTTGACCCTCTCCACGATTCTTGGGTGCTTTAGGTGGCGCACCAAAAAAGTGTCTGAATAGTTCGGGAATTTGATCCATATCACCCTGGAATTGAAACTGAGAACTTTGCCCCCCATGATTCACAACGGTACTGATGTTCACAACAGATTCGGAGTGATCTTCAACCAGTTCAGTAAAATCCGGCAGACTGGCCGCGTGTGTATGTCCTATCCATAAAATACTAAGCAAAACCAAACTAGTAAAACTTGAAACAAAATGTGTAGACTTCATGAATTCTCCTTGGGAGCAACTTACGGGTACAACGTTAAGCTTGTTATAGTTCGTGCAATAAGCGCCAGTTTCAACTTAAACTTATGTAAGGGCAGTGAAATGTTAAGCGTTATGGGCGGGGATTATCTTCGACATTTGAGGGGTATGACCAATCATCTCAGGTACAAAACAACTGTCATGCTCATGTTTTCGACCATATTTTTTTGCATATATAAACCCAAGCAATAAACCAAAAACACCAAAGAGAGCGACCATGGCGTCATTAAAACCTACAACAGACCTACCAGCAATCTCCGCAACGACAGCGAAACTTAGCATACTCAACAAAGGGGTTAAATAAACCACTAGCGCGGCATTCAGCAAGCCTTTTTCGGGGATGGCTATCGAGACATGATCGCCTGGCTTTGCATTTAAGGTATTGGGTATATCTAATTCTATAGACTTATTTGAAGACATTTCCGTCATCACACGTTGACCACAGCCTGATTTTAATTGGCAACTCTGACAACCGCTTTTACGCTCTACCCGTACCCGAACAGTATTTACATTAAAAATACTTTTTGGGTTCTCAGATAAAACCACTGCCTGTTCTTCGATCATAGTTTCATTCGTTATTAGCAGACACGGCTTGTACCGACTCAGCTATTTTCATTGCCGTCATGGCAGGTATTTCACCAATGACGGTGACATTATATTGTTGCTCATCATACTGTTTCTGGTGCGAATACGCTATCGTCGCTCCCACTTGAGAGGCGCCTTCAGGCATAGCCCCTTCTTTCAACGCCTCAACAAAGACACTGTAATTCGCTAAGCCATCACTAAATACCATAACATTCTTACCCGATTGAAAAGCACCGTTTACCTTCATATAACCTTTTGGGGTCCACCCGGCTTCCCACATCATCTTATCAGGCCAACTTAGCTCTGCTTTAATGGCCGGCATTACTTCATGCGTAATGACTTCCCCCTGATTCATTGCTTGTAGCTCTATATCATTTATGTGTTCAGGGAAGTCAACGTGCGTATATTGAAAACGCTCTAGGTCCTCGCCCCTAGCATTCACCAAAATAGATTTTAGTAATAATCCCGTTGTTTGATCAAGCCAGAGACGGTAACTATAACGATCATCATCCATAGCAGAAATGCCTAATTCGACACATGATCGCTCAATCATTCGATCAAAACCAACGATAGTTACATCGTATTCACTTTGTTCCGGCATGAAGTTGGCGAAGATATTTGCGGCACTTACTGATAAAGGGCTTTGTTCTATTTGAACGATTTTACGGTCAGGAAATACGCACATCACTTTAGTGCCATTACGGATAATTTCACCCATTGCACCATCAAGCTGTTTTAAACGCTCTTGCTCTACACCTTGTTGATATCGATGCACCACACTCATCGTGCTAGATATTGGCCCGCGCATGAAAACAAATGTACCTTTATAATTTTCATTCACTTCTGCCTCTTGCATTTTTTTCAGCCATTGCAGGGCTGTTAAGTTGTCATGGTCTTCCGTAGATTCCTCAGCACTTAACAGTGAAGACCAGCCAAGAAAACAGAGAATGGCGATGCTAAAGATAAGTCGCTGGGGACAGTTTATAAATGAGTATTCAACGCTTTTCATTAAACTTAAATACCTACTGAGTTTACGCTTGCGACACGCGCTAAGGGCATAAGACCAGAGCGGGTGCCTCGAATGGAATGTTCAGCATGTCGAAGTAAATACTGATTAAATTGGCGAGCATGTTCCACGCTCATTGTCTCGTGCATTTTCGGCTGGCGAGTTAAAGTCGACACTTGTTGAAAACCGCCCTGTTCAGAATTCAAGTCAGCAACAACTGGACCAAGCTGATCAAAGGGTTGATTGATATCACCTTGCCAAAAAACGGCAAATATAAACGCAATACTGGCTGCCAATGCAGAGAGATTCCTCATCTTAAAACTCGTTCTTTCAACAGGTTTGTTTAATGAAAGAGAGCTTTCTGACTTCGTGTTTCGCGTACTGAGCGCTGGTACATCTTTGCTCTCATCCGCTTCCAGTGCAGCTGAAACGACGTTACTTACATCAATATGTGCTAACTCAGAATTACCCTGCCGCAGAACATCCCGAACAAGATGGTAGGATGTCCAACACTCATTAATGTCATCGTTATCTTCAGAAGACAAAATTCGTTGAAGCTCTAACTCATTCGCTTCTTCATCCATTAGAGCAGAGAGTGATTCTTTCAAATGCTTATCCATCTATCTATACCTCATGGCATTAATTTCTTTTTCCAGCGTCTCTCTTGCCCTAAAAATTCTCGATCGTACTGTTCCGACAGGACAATCCATTACGACAGCAATATCTTCGTAACTTAAATTTTCGAATTCTCTTAACGTCAAAGCGGTACGAAGATCTTCAGGCAATTGGTCAATAGTACGTTTTATAACTTGCTCTAACTGATTCGAGTTATGAATCGTTTCTGGTGTCGCTATTTCTTTTAAATTATGTGCAGAAACTAAGTGCTCGGCATCACTCACATCAACATCACTTGATGGTGGTCTGCGGCCACGGGATTGTAAATAGTTTTTAGCGCAGTTAATTGCAATTCGGTACAACCAGGTATAAAAAGCACTATCTCCACGAAAACTATTTATTGCCCGATAGGCCTTAATAAACGCTTCCTGAGTCACGTCAAATACTTCATGGGAATCTTTTACATAACGGGATACGATAGAAGCAACTCGCCCTTGATATTTGACGACTAACAAATCGAATGCTCTTTTATCGCCACCACGAACCTTCAGAACTAGCTTATAATCAACAGAAGATTCCGGATTCTTGGTTTCAAGCATAGAAGCTTTAGAGCCTTGCATCATATTTTGTTTATTTTGAATGAAAGAAGCGTCATTATCGCTCAGACTTTTTAAAATTAAAACGCCTGATTTCTTCTGGGTGGCATTATTATTACCCCTTAATACCCGTGTATTTTTGAAGCTCACTAACATTTTGATTCATTACCTTCTTTTAAGCCTTTAATAGAGAGACTTTGAATTTGCAATTTAGTTCAATTAGCGAATAATAAGCAGCGAATTAATATGAGACCCCCTTAAATGCAACCTTCTTTTCTCTATGATGTGTTAATTATTGGTAGTGGTGCAGCTGGACTAACGACGGCTTTGTGCCTAGATAAAGCCTTATCTGTTGCTGTTATTTCCAAGACCACACTATCTAGCGGCTCTACTCCATGGGCACAAGGTGGTATCGCTGCCGTACTAAGTGACCAGGATGATATTGATTCACATATAAAAGATACCTTGATTGCAGGCGGCGACCTTTGTCATGAAGCAGCGGTACGTCAAACCGTCGAAAATGGCTCTAAAAGCATTGAGTGGTTGGCAAGCCAAGGCGTTAGCTTCACTGAAGAAAAAACGATTCCTGAAGCAGATGAAAATCTCTCCAACGCGTCCCCACCCAATTCTAGCCAGTCGAGCTCTAACCAATACCATCTAACGAAGGAAGGCGGGCATAGTCACCGAAGAGTCGTTCATGCAGATGATGCCACTGGACAAGCCGTATCGGGCTCCTTATGTGAGCGCGTTCTCGAAGCAGATAATGTCGATATCTTTGAGCAACGTGTAGCGATCGATTTAATTACCCACAAAAAATTATCCTTACCGGGTAACCGCTGTATTGGCGCCTATGTACTCAATCAAAATGATAACCATGTTGAGCTTTTCCGAGCGCGCTTCGTCGTCATAGCGACAGGAGGAGCTAGTAAAGCCTATCTTTATACCAGTAATCCAGACGGTGCCAGTGGTGACGGTATTGCCATGGCATGGCGAAGTGGTTGTCGAATCGCTAATATGGAATTTAATCAGTTCCATCCCACGTGCTTATATCACCCAAAAGCAAAATCTTTTTTAATTACTGAAGCTGTTAGAGGTGAAGGAGGAAAATTACTCCTCCCTAATGGCGAGTCTTTTATGCATAGATTTGACCCGCGAGAGGAGTTGGCCCCAAGAGATATCGTTGCGAGAGCAATTGACCATGAAATGAAACGACTCGGTGCTGACCATTTATATTTAGACATCAGTCATAAAAAACCTAATTTTGTCCTGAAGCACTTCCCTACAATTCACGAAACATGTTTAAAGTTTAATATCGATATATGTAAAGAACCCATTCCCATCGTACCTGCAGCGCATTACACCTGTGGCGGAATCCTGGTTGATCATCGCAGTAGGACAGATGTAAATCAGCTCTATGCCATTGGCGAGGCGTCTTCTACTGGCTTACATGGCGCAAATCGAATGGCCAGTAATTCACTGTTAGAATGCGTGGTTTTTGGTCAAGCTGCCGCAGATGATATTAATAAACATGCCACCGATATCCCTCCGCCTCCCATGGCACCTCTTTGGGATGAGTCACAAGTTACCAACTCTGACGAAGATGTTGTTATTGCACATAATTGGGAAGAATTACGACGTTTTATGTGGGATTATGTCGGCATTGTTAGAACAGACAAAAGACTCCAGCGCGCGAAACACCGAGTCGATGTACTGCATCAAGAAATATTGGATTATTACAGTAACTATAAAGTAAGCAATGACTTACTTGAGTTGAGAAACCTTGTTAATGTGGCCGACCTGATCATTTGCTCAGCGATTCAAAGAAAGGAAAGCAGAGGCTTACATTACACGCTCGATTACCCTGAAAAAATGGATTCACCTCAAGATACAATACTAACGCCGACCAACTTTTCAACCAGAGATTGGTAAACGCTCATTATACCGACATTGACAACCACTTTCTGAGCATATTTTCTAACTTTTCTTTTTGTACCGGCTTACTTAAATAGTCATCCATGCCAGCATCGAGGCATCTTTCAACATCGCCTGACATGGCATTCGCAGTAACGGCAATAATCACAGGCCCATCATCGCCTTTCATGGCTCTAATTTTGCGTGTTGCCTCTAAACCATCCATTCTTGGCATTTGCCAATCCATTAAAATAAGATCGTAGTCTTTGTTTGATATTGCTTCAATCCCTTCAACCCCATCATTGGCAACCGCTGCGTCCAAGCCCAGGCTCTTCAACATGATCAACAATATTTGCTGATTCACCTTATTATCTTCGATCATCAAAATGCGTTTATACGAAAAACTTGACAGCGATGCAGCTCTTACTTGATTACTTCTAGCAGAATTCAATGTGAGGTCTTCACGTATCGCGCTTATTTCTTCTTCTAGTAATGCTGCCTTGAACTCGTCCAACTTGAGTGGCAAGGATAGTAAATTGACGGTATAACCTTCCGGCAGAGTATTTATAAAACTTTCATCTCGATCTTCCTGTGAGGCAAGTAATACCACTGGATGTTTTTCTTTCGTCTCAGGCATTCGTTTTGCCAGTAACGAAACATCTCCAAGCAAACCCATATCCGTACATATAGTTGATAACGGCATATGGCTTTTTTCCGCATGAACGATCAACCACTCTTGCAAAGTATGAATGAGATGCGTTTTCATACCTAATGAATGCGCGTACTCCTCTATGACCGTGTTCTGAAAATGGTTCTGCCCTAAAACTAACAATGTACGATTTATAGTTGGGTTCAACTCCTGGAAGCCTAAAGGCGCTTTCGCCAGTGCAAGTTTAACTTTAAATACAAAGGTGGTACCTACACCTTCTTCACTCCTAAAATCAATACTCCCACCCATTAGTTCTGCCAAGTGCTTACAAATTGTCAAACCTAAACCAGTACCTCCGTATTTACGTGTTGTTGAGGCATCACCTTGAACAAATGGGCTAAATAAATTTTGCTGCGCAGATTTTGATAAGCCTATACCTGTATCTCTTACTTCGATTAATAACTGAAGATTCTTATTACTTTGGTACGTTGCTTCTAACCAGAGTTCAATACGTCCATAAGAGGTAAACTTCACTGCATTACTAGCAAGGTTCAATATAATCTGACGTATACGGTTAGGATCTCCAATCACATGACGGTTTATTTCTGGCGATAAGTAATAAATAAATTCGAGCCTTTTTTCTGCCGATTGATATGATATTAAATCTGCACAATCATCTATGGTCTGTCGTATATCAAATGGCAAGGACTCCAAGCTTAACTGGTTTGCTTCAATCTTCGAAAAATCCATTATGTCATTAATTAACGACAACAAGGCCTGTGCCGAAGAATGAATAACGTGTGAGTAGTTTTTTTGCTCTATATCAAGCGTTGACTCATTTAGAAAGCCAGACATGCCAATAATGGCATTCATAGGCGTTCTGATATCATGACTCATAGATGCAAGGAACATATTTTTACTGCGATTAGCTTTTTCTGCTATTTCACGTGCTTCAGTCAAATCTATATTTTGTGTTTTAAGTCGTTCTAATACATCTGCAAGCTGAGAAGTTCGAATGTTAAACCAACTGGCTAATTGAGATAATTCATCCCTACCGTTAACATTTAACTTGGTTACATAATCCTCTCTACTAACCAGCTTTCGAATTTGATAAGTCAGCTTGTTGATCGGCTTTAAAAAAGCCGCATTAAAGAATAATATATAAATAACTGCAACAATCGCCAATACCAGAAACAAAGAGCTCAGCATGCCAACTGTAATTTTTGCAACCACGGCATTGGCATACTTAGCAGGCATCGCAATTACAACCTTCCAACCTATATCTGGAAGCGCTAATATATTTACGCTGGAAGCCTCATTTAAGATAGGATCGTTATTAATCGTAAAATGTTGTCCAGCACTGCGTAAGTCATTAAACCCTAGTAAAATTGCAGCGATACGTTCAGATTCCAAGCTATCAATTTGGTAAGATTGCTTTTCTAAATTAGCACTCAAAAGAGATATTTCTTCGTCCTGAGAGTCACTAAATGTGGTTACCTGTGAACGTTTTATCTCATCTACAATCCCCTGAAATGCAGGATGCAAGGACACGACGTCTTCAATCATAGGATACTGGTTATTTTCAAAATCTTGTAAATCTAAAATGGCTGTCTGACGCTGACTATCTTTTGGGAAAGAGAGCAATCGATCATTTCTATCCATTGCAAAAGCATAACCACCAATTAATGCTGCTTGCCTGCTCATGAATTTAGATAAGCCTAGTAACTTCAGGTCAATCGTGGCCACACCCTGAAATTTGCCCTTAGACCATATTGGTACTGAGCAAGTAACCATGGGTTCTCGCGAATAGGGGTCCATATAAGATTTTGACCAATAGACCTGACCCGGCGCCAAAAATTTAGTGGGCACATACCACTCCTCATGATGATAGCCTTTCCCATTAAGATCATTATAATCATCATAGAACTTTAAAGCGCCGTCACTATCACGCCCCCAAAAAAATGACGACCGCTCAACACCTTCAAAAAAATAGTCCGGTTCTGGCCATATGCCACCTCCCGCGACCAATTTTTCCATACCAGGTTGATTAATAATATTGGGAATAACTTGATGAAACAGCTTAGGGTCTTTCGGTAAGGTCTGAGCTAATTTAGCGAGCGATGTCGTCAACACTTCTGTTGCAATTAAACGCTCTCTCAATTTAAATTTTATCTTTGCCCCTATCTCATAGTTAAGTTTATTTGCCTGCTCAACGATCACTTCCCGGCCACGAGTTTGAGTAACAAAATAATTTGCGGCTAGCACGATAACAATAAATGCCATAACCCCTATAATCATGCGAAAGCTGAGACTATTGAGAAAAAAAATATTTTCGGGGGGAATATCTGATGTTTTACTTAAATCTTCTGCCGACATATAAGCTTAATAACCCTGAAAAACGAATACCCAAAGTATAGGCGATCATGTTGTAAAATAAAGTAAAAGCCATTAACACCTTCTATTGTTAACGCCTATACTCATTAGCTAATGTACCATTACTTTACAATTCTCGTTAATTTAGAATAATAAATTTTGAGAGGGGTCATTTGAGTCAGTTACAAAAACAAGTACTACTTGCAAGACAACCCATCTATCACAAAAAGCATTTTATCTTTGGGTATGAATTATTATTTAGAAATAATGATTATTTGTCTGCCATGGATGTAGGTGAAGACAATGCAACCAGTGAAGTACTCGTCAATTTCTGCAGCAGTGTTATCAATGAAATAGACACGCAACAAAAAACCATTTTTATTAACGTCACAGAAACATTTTTACTTTCCGATGCATTTCTTCCCATCGATAAAAATCTAGTCGTCATTGAGCTACTCGAACATATAACTGTTACCGGTCAATTCATCAATGCAGTCAAGACTTGGAAAAAGAAAGGCTTCCGTTTCGCGTTAGATGATTTTGATTTTTCTGCTCAATGGGAACCGCTTATCCCCTATATTGATTTTATCAAAGTAGATGTTCTCAATAATAGCCGCGAATGGGTTGCAGAAAAAAAACAAAGTATTCCGTCTAAAAAGATACAATGGCTAGCCGAAAAAATTGAGGACCTTGAAATGTTGTCCTTCTGTGAAGAGCTTGGTTTCACCTTGTTTCAAGGTTATTACTTAGCGAAGCCTAAACTGATCCTGGGAAACTCCATCCGCCCATCATCAGCCGTCACAATGGAAATTATACAAAAGTCCAGCCAATCCGCCACGAGCATTAACGAGATTTCTGATGTGGTGGCTCGGGATCCTAAATTATCGTTGCAGTTACTCAAGTTGATTAACAGCTCTATTTTCACCCTACCTCGCCCCATTTCTAACTTGAAAGAGGCTATCGTATTTTTAGGTATTGATACATTAAAAAAGTGGGCGATATTAATTGCTTTTGTAACAGACTCTCCCGCTTCCATTGAGGCTTGTGGTATTGTACTTACACGCGCCAAGGCCTGCGAATTGTTGATATCCGAAACTAGTAATGATCCCGTAATTGCTGATACTGCATTTCTGGCAGGCTTGCTATCTGGCGTTGACCTCCTACTTGAGCTAGAACCCGAATTTTTTATTCATCAACTCAATCTAGGAGACGAATTACAAACTGCGATTCTTCATCACCGAGGCATAATTGGCTCAAAGATAAAAACACTAAAACAACTTGAATATGATTTAGCACAGAAGACCAAGGAATTGGGTCAAATAGAGCTTGAAGTACTTGAAAAGTATTATTTTGCACAGAGTTGGTCAAATAGTATTTTAATGACCTTACAAAAGAGTTGATACATTGCCTGAAATTGAGAAACATACACCTAATGAAACACTACCCACCTCCTCATGGCAAGAGCTTCAGGTTGTGCGTGTATTATATAAAAATGCTCTCGGTGCAATTATAGGTAGCGCCTTCATAATTGCGATTGCTACCTATGTTTTATCTAAAATTTATCCAACAATAGGTTTATTGACTTGGTTTGTCCTAGGACAAGTTTTAAACCTTACCCGCTATTACACCCAGCATTTATTTTCAGTTAACCCGAAACGTTTTCCGCCACTAATATGGTTGAAATTGCATCGTGGCCTCACCTTCCTTTCGGGCGGCATGTATGGCGTACTAGCGGTTTATTTTTTTAGCACCGAACACCCCTTATACCAATTACTCGTAATCCTGTTAACGTGTGGAATGGGGGTCGCTGGTTCTGGAACTCATTCAGCGGACGCGATCACTTACAGGCTATTTCTGTTCGCCTCCGTATTACCCATGATGGCCAGAAGTTTGTGGGAAGCTACAGAGGTCCATTACGGCTTAACAGCGATGATGGTTTTGTTGCTTATTGTCATGATCAATGCCGCTAACCAATCAAGAAATATATTACTAGACAACTTTAGAATGACCGAGTCATTACAATATCGCGCAACACATGACGGCCTAGTAGGTCTATTAAATAGACATGAATTTGAGAAACGGTTCAATACCTTCATGAATTCAACAAACGATGAAGTTATCACCTCGATGATATTCATTGACCTTGATAACTTCAAAGTGCTCAACGACTCTTATGGACATCAAGAAGGAGATAAAGCACTCATTAAAATAGGGGAAATAATTCGGCACTCTATTAGAAAGTCAGACACAGCCGCCCGATTTGGTGGAGACGAGTTCATGATATTTATCCAATCCGATTCAGCACAAGAAGCAAAGAAAGTGGCCAATAAAATATTGGATAAAATAAATCATTTTCAAAATACTATGAAAGAAACACCTTCGGTATTAGGTGCAAGCATTGGCATTGCATTTACCAAAGGTAATAAGACCACGTATGAAGATATGTTACGCGCCGCCGATCAAGCGTGTTATGAAGCTAAAAGTAATGGCAAGGGGTCGATCTGTTTAAAAGGCTTAGTGGATCAACCACAGTAATTCACAACTGCCTGCTCTTGGATTTTTAAGTCTCCCATCATCCATTGGTAAGTATCTTCGAATACTTGCTCAGCCTGAAGGTCGCGCGACAACATATGATAGCCTTCAGCATAGTGTTTAAACTCAAGGGGTACGCCCGCTGTAAACATCGACGTTAGCATTAAACATGTTGGCTTTTTAGGAATAACCTCATCTTTTTCGCCATACAAGGCCAGCACTTTAAGAGGTAAGAATTTACTCTTTTCCAGCGCCTCATCCATCAGGTTAGTCAACCCATAAATCGCATCTATTCTAGTAGCCCTAATAATATTTTCATCCTGCCCCATTGCCCGTAAAGCGGGAATATTATCTGTAGCCTGCACGCCCAAACCATCTCCTGTTGGGCTCCAACCAGGAAAGGTATGAACAGATAGCCATAACAACCACTCTTGATACCAGGGCTGAGTACTTCTTGCCCAAACAGCCGGCGCTAGGAGTATCAAGCCTTCTACGTTGTCCAGAAATGATTTAGATGCGCCACTCACCGAGGAAATAATCACAGCCCCTCCCATACTTTCACCGACAAGATATATAGGGATACCTGGATTATTGCTTTTCAATAAACTAACCATAAGCACTAAATCTTTTTGTAGCCTTCCCTCTTTGGGCCAAATACCCCGCATTTCAGTCTTGCCGAAGCCTCTTTGGTCATACGCTAAACACGCGACATCCTGTAATTTTAAGTAGTTGCACATACCGTCAAATGCCAAACTGTAATCGTTAAAACCATGAAGTGCGACGACGATACTTTTTGGAGTGGTCTTTTCTGGCCAATATTGTGTTATCGGTAATACATAACCATCATCCGCAATCATTTTTTGCGCATCAATGTAAGGCTGCTGAGTCAAGCCTGAACTTTTTTGTGCTTGTGGTGAACTACACCCCAGTAACAAGCCACATAACAAAAAACTAACTAAATACCGGTACATCATGCTCCCCCTTTGAGACATCCTGAGCTAGCTCAATATAATCAATCATGAACTGGACACTCTGCCGCCCTCTGAATTCATTAATATTTGGCCGATAAACAATACGTATTTTTTGATTATCCACAGACACCTTGCCATTAGTTATGACAGGACTATTAAATTGGATGGCGTCAAATAAGGCGGTTTCACCTGGAGCAGATAACACGAGTTTAAGGTGGCTATCTTTCAATATACGTACTTGAACAACGTTGAAAATACCATCAAAACTAGGCTCCGGAAATTGTTGACCCCAAGGCCCTGAATTTTCAAGCAAGCGAACGTTATCAAGCGTTAAGTCATCACTCAACATTTCACCATCACTTTGAAAGATAACATTCAGGTCATCTTTGCAAAGCGTTTCTTTTACGACACGATCAAAGGCTTCGGAGAATATGTCTAAATGTTTCTTTTCAATACTCATGCCTGCTGCCATTGCATGCCCACCAAATTTACTCAGAATGTCTGGGTGCCGCTTTGCGATTAGGTCAAGTGCATCTCGCATGTGAAAGCCTGGAATGGACCTAGCAGAACCCTTTAGTATTGTTTTTAGTGAGTGTGGGTCTGTGTCTTCAGGCGCAAAGGCTATTACTGGACGATGGCACCGTTCTTTTATACGTGAGGCCAATATTCCAATGACACCTTGATGCCAATGCGCCTCATAAAGACATAAACCCCATTTACTTTGCTCATGCCCTAAACTTAAATCAAGCGCTTTTAAGTACTCCTCCGCATCTAGTTTCATTTCCTGTTCAATGGTTTTACGTTCCTGGTTCAGTTGATCTAACTTGTTCGCCAGCTGATTAGCCTGCACATCATCTTCAGCTAACAAGCACTCTATGCCTAAAGACATATCATCCAAACGACCTGCCGCATTTAATCTCGGCCCCACTATAAAGCCCATATCGCTGGCTTTAATTTGACCCGGTTTTTTCTGTGCTTGTGCGAGTAACGCTTTAATACCTGGCCGACAACGACCCGCCCTGATACGCTGCAGACCTTGCTCCACAAGAATCCGGTTATTTCTATCTAATGGCACCAGATCAGCTACAGTCCCAAGCGCAACCAGATCAAGATAGTGCCCCATGTTAGGCTCTTGTATTCCCCTTGTCTTAAACCATGACATCTCCCTTAAGACCGACCGTAAATGATTGAGAACATAAAATATAACCCCCACTCCGGCTGCATTTTTACTCTGAAACTGACAGCCGTGCTGATTAGGATTAACAATCGCATCAACATCGGGCAACTGATCCCCAGGTAAATGGTGGTCGGTGACCAATACTTTTATACCTAGCTTTTTAGCTGTTTCAGCGCCTTCGATACTAGAGATACCATTATCTACGGTGACTATTAAGTCTGGTTTAAAGCTAGCTGCAAGCTCAACGATCCCTGGTGTTAGACCATAACCAAACTCAAACCGGTTGGGCACTAAGTATTGACAATCAACCGCGCCCATCGCTTTTAGAGCATGCATCGCAAGCGCGGTGCTCGTCGCGCCATCACAGTCAAAATCACCCACAATAATAATTTTATGCCGGTGTTGAATTGCATCTGTCAAAAGTTTTACTGCTGCTTCAAGACCAAGTAGATAGTCGCTATTATGCAAACGTTTAAGACTCAAAGATAACTCCGCGTTAGAAGAGATACCACGCGCTGAATAAATTCGTTTTAAGAAAAGCGGGATGCCATCTATATTTTTATAGCTATCAGGAACGGAACGGCGAGCAATTTTTTGAGTCATGACGATAATGCTCAATTAACAAAACGTGGATGAGAGTTGCATAAAAAAACCGGAAATATACCTTTCCGGTTTTTTTAATCTTAGAGCTTAATGCCGCTTATTATGAATTACAAAATCGTGAACAGACGATATATCATTTGGAAGCACTGAATACTTTTCTTCTCGCTGATACAAATCAGCAAGATGATGAGGCAGTTCAGGTGTAATACCCACCCCAGACTTTTCAACCGCCTCAGGAAACTTAACAGGGTGTGCTGTCGCTAACGTGACCATCGGAATAGATTGATCACGTCGACATTGCCTTGCTGCGCCGACACCAATCGCGGTATGCGGGTCGATCAAATACTCCGTCTGATCAAAGACATTTTTAATCATCTCGCAGGTTTCTTGATCATTTAAAGAAAAGCTATCAAATAGCTGTCTTGCTGAATGCCATCGATGTTCTTCTATTGAACCAGAAGCTGTTTTCCAAGCATCCATTTGCTTTTCCAACGCTTTACCATCACGACCATATAGATCAAACATTAAGCGTTCAAAATTACTCGACACCATAATATCCATACTTGGCGATAAGGTATGATGTAACTTCTCTTTCTCATAGTTATTCTTACTAATGAAGCGATGGAGAATGTCATTTTTATTAGTGGCGACAACTAATTGGTTAATCGGTAAACCCATATTACGAGCAAGATAACCTGCAAAAATATCGCCAAAGTTCCCAGTCGGTACCGAATAAGAAATACTTCTGTGCGGCCCACCAAGTGATAGAGCAGAACTAAAATAATAAACTATTTGGGCCATGATGCGAGCCCAATTGATAGAATTCACCGCGACCAAGCGAGTACCGTTTAAAAAAGATTGATCATTAAAACTGTCTTTCACCATTTGCTGACAATCATCAAAATTGCCTTCGACAGCAATATTAAATACATTATTCCCAATAATGGTTGTCATTTGCTTTCGTTGAACATCAGAAACACGGTTATGTGGGTGCAGTATAAAAATATCAACATTATCGCAATGCTTGCAGCCTTCAATTGCTGCTGAACCGGTATCACCCGATGTTGCACCTAGGATAACAACTCGCTCGTTACGTTTTTTAAGCACAAAATCCAATAAACGACCTAATAACTGTAAAGCAAAATCCTTGAAAGCAAGCGTCGGCCCTCTGAATAACTCGAGCACCCACTCATTGGAATCCAACTGAACCAAAGGCGCGACGGCATCATGATCAAACACCGAATAGGTTTCATTGATCATGGTTTGAAAATCCGATTTTGGAATAGATCCTTCTACAAAAGGGTACATCACATTAAACGCTAAATCTGTATAAGGTAATCCCGCCCATGAGGACATTTCTTCATGGGTAAATCGAGGTAACGTTTCGGGAACGTATAATCCACCATCTGGTGCGAGCCCAGTTAATAAAACGTCTTCAAATGAAAGCGCAGGAGCTGAGCCTCTAGTACTGATATATTTCACGATATTAGTCCAGTTTTGTATTCAATGTTAAAACCATAAATTTAGGTATTAAAGTGTTCAACGCGTATTCGAACAACTTCGCCAATGGTTGTATCTAGCTTTTCAATTGCATCAATAGCAAGATTTATTTGCTTTTCTTTCACGTCATGGGTCAATAAAACTAAAGGAATGACACCGCTATCTCGCTCACTTTCTTTTTGCATTACTGACTCGATATTGATACCCAGGTCACTCAGTATTGATGCAACTTTCGCCAATACACCGGGATGGTCATCGGCAGTTACTCTTAAATAATAAGCAGAGTTAATTTCATCGATAGGCAGAACAGGCAAGTCCTGCATTTTGTCCTGAGAAAAGCCAAGGTAAGGTACTGATACGCCGCCACCTAATTTCATAGACCGCGCAATATCAACAATGTCAGCAATGACAGCTGAAGCAGTCGCCTCAGAGCCAGCACCCGCACCATAGTATAATGTTGGCCCAACAGCATCACCGTCTACCAATACAGCATTCATGACGCCATCCACTTTAGCGATTAATTGTTGCAGAGGAATAAGTGTTGGGTGGACCCGAAGCTCAATACCCGAATCATGAATTCGGGTGATACCTAAATGTTTAATGTTATATCCTAACTCTTCAGCGTTTGTAACATCAACAGGGGATATTTGACTAATTCCCTCGGTAAAAGCTTTTTCAAATTGCAGCGGCACACCAAAAGCAGCTGAAGCTAAAATACATAGCTTATGGGCGGCATCTATACCTTCTACATCAAACGTTGGGTCTGCCTCTGCATACCCAAGCTCTTGCGCTTCTTTCAACACATCAGCAAAGTCTCTTCCCTTATCCTTCATTTCGCTTAAGATAAAGTTGCCCGTGCCATTAATAATGCCTGCTAAGCCCTTTATTTTATTTGCAGCCAAACCTTCCCGAATAGCTTTGATGATCGGAATACCACCAGCCACACCAGCTTCATAAGCAACCACTACGTTCTTTTGTGCCGCTTGCGCAAATATTTCATTGCCATGTTCTGCGATCAACGCTTTATTCGCCGTGACGACATGTTTACCATTATTAATCGCAGCCAATACAATTTCTTTCGCAAGATCATAGCCGCCTATCAATTCAGCCACGACATCAACATCTGGATTATTTACAACATCCATTAAATTAGTTGAGAACTCAATACCAGACATATCACAGGTATCTTTCAGACGGCGTGATGCGACTTGAATGATATCTATTTCACAACCTGCCCTAGCAGAAATTTCATGCTGATTGCGTTTAATGATGTTTATAACGCCACTCGCGACAGTACCTAAACCACAAATTCCAAGCTTCAAAGACATCAAGTTCTTATCCTCACGATACTTCTAAGTATTATTTTACTTTGCTAGCAGGCATAGAACTAGCGCCGCCACTAAATTTGCCAGACAGTATACCTTGTCACCAAAAAAAAAGAATCGATTGCTGTCTAATTTTGAGATAAGCAAGCTACTCACTAGCCGACTAAAAGAAACCAGCTATACTTCTAAAATACGCTCAACAAGGGATGTGGCAGAGATGCTGAAGAAATTAACGACAACCACTATTACACTTATACTTACCACAGCACTTGCTGGTTGCAATGGCGCTTACCACGATTATAGTGATGCCGATTTAAAAGATATGTATAGAAAGTGTGATTACAGTAAATTAACTGCTGCGGGCGCTCAAAGGTGCAACAACATCAAGAAAGAATGCCTTAAGCGTAAAGAAGATAAAGGCCTGAGATGTTAAAAAACAGACTCTAGACGCAGGTGCTAAAAAAGATACCAGAGAATGACTGCTAGCCACAATCCCCTAAAACTTTCTCAAAAAATAAGAAGGGGCAAGTTGCCCCTCTTACCTTGAACAAATTACAAGATACCTAAATTTGCAGCTAATTTATCAGCGGGCATATAACCGGGTATTAAACGACCATCCTCTAGTAAGATTGCCGGCGTACCCGTCACACCTAACCGTTGACCTAGCTCAAATTGGCTTGCAACTGGATTTTCACATGTTTTAGAATCAATACTTTTACCATTCTTCGCCAAGGTTAACGCCTCTAACTTATCTTCAGCACACCAAGCAGAAACGAACTTTTGATATGAATCACTGCCAACCCCAGCTCTTGGGTAAGCCAAATAACTTACCTCTATACCCATCTTGTTCATGGCAGGCACCTCATTATGTAACTTACGACAATAACCACAATCTATATCTGTAAAAACCGAGATACGCGCCTTTGTCTCTCCAATAGCGGGAAACGTTATTTTTTGATCCGGTTTGATAGAAGCGACTTTCTCTGCTCGACGAACGCCCCGTCTATTTTCAGTTAAATTCTGTAGCTTTCCACCTTTCGTACTGTACATATCACCGGTAATAAAAAAACCACCATCGCTTGAGGTAAATAGAACCTCACCGCCTTCA
>ENA-OSET01002397-OSET01002397.1-sediment-metagenome-genome-assembly--contig:-NODE-2397-length-18187-cov-30.510271_pt1 | contig 18187 bp, 15 predicted proteins | sample MGYA00237882_ERZ534229 | MGnify/ENA primary metagenome ERZ534229 (study PRJEB26408, sample SAMN06266212) | sediment metagenome | isolation source: Hudson Canyon methane seep mesocosm | place... | reverse complement strand
TCTATTTTATCCCTCTTGATCGGGTGGATATATCGGCTTTAAGCCCTGGATCTGTCTGTGTTCGTTGTAGAGCGCTTTCATCAGCGAAATACACATGATCACCAATACCACGGTAAAAGGTAGGCCTGCTGATACAGCGCCGGCTTGCAGAGACTTTAATGCAGCGCTGCCCCCTACAATTAGGAGGGTAACGGCAATACAGCCCACCATCAGCACCCAAAAGATACGCTGGCTGACGGGGGCATTGGTTTTGCCACCCGCGGTAATGCTATCGACCACCAATGACCCCGAGTCTGATGAGGTAATAAAAAATACCAGCACTAAAATTATGCCAATAAAAGAGATCACACTGCTCATGGGTAAATGCTCAAACATTTGAAACATCGCCAGCGACACATCGCCAACGCCATTAGCGAGCTCTCCAATACCCTGTTGATACTGATCAAGCGCAATGCCGCCGAACGCACTCATCCAAATTAAGGTCACGATGCTAGGCGTAATCAGAACCGCTAAAATAAACTCTCTCACCGTGCGCCCTTTCGACACGCGCGCGATAAACATGCCTACGAATGGTGACCAAGAAATCCACCAAGCCCAGTAGAAGATCGTCCAGGTATGGAACCAGTCTTGGTCTGGCCTATTATGGCTTTCACTTAAGGGTAATAGATACGTGGCATAGTTGACTGCGTTGTCGATAACACCACTTAGGATATCCAGCGTTGGTCCCGTGAAGATGATAAAAAGTAGCAGCAGCATGGCTAAGCTCATATTAATGTTGCTCAGTACTTTCACACCGCCATCTAAACCTCTAACCACCGAAACCAATGCAATAGCCGAAACAATCGCAATAATAGTCACTTGTAGCCCGGTAGTATTACCCATATCGAATAAGAAACTAAACCCTCCGGACGCCTGTTGAGCGCCCAATCCGAGTGAGGTGGCTAGACCAAATATGGTGGCAATTACTGCCAGCAGATCAACAATATGACCGGCCCAGCCCCATGTCCTCTCACCAAATAGCGGATAGAAAACCGACCGAATTGTGAGGGGTAATTTTTTGTTGTAGTGAAAAAAAGCGAGCGATAAGCCAACAATTGCATAGATTGCCCAAGGGTGTAGTGTCCAGTGATAAAGCGTAGCGGCCATGGCGACCTGCATGGCTTCATCGGATCCCGCCTCAACGTTTAAGGGTGTATGGGCCCAACCACTGGCGTAAGCGAGCGGCTCTGCAACCCCCCAAAACATAAGCCCAATGCCCATGCCGGCAGCAAATAACATCGATAACCAAGATAAGTAGCTGAAATCTGCTTGTGCATCAGCGCCACCTATGCGAATGCGCCCGAGCGGCGTGAATACCAACAAAATACTGAACAATACGAACATATTCGCAGAGTAACTAAATAACCAATCGAATTGATTGATGGCGAAGTTTTTCGCCGCAAATAGGCTATCGTTGGCTTGGTCAGGAAAAAAAAGTGTGAACAGCACAAAAATAATAATGAACAAAGCGCTTAACGGGAAAACCGGCGCGTGGATATCAAGTCCGGGGAGGTGGAGATTGTCCTGGCCTGCTTTATACGGGGTCTTGTACGGGTATTTGGGCAAGTTACCTCTCTAATGCTTATGTTTTGTAATTATTATTCAGCGATGTTCATTTAGCGTAGTCTAACTGCGTTCATTATGCGCACTGTTGTGTCATATCAATTTCCGAAATCTACTTATGTTTACAGCTTTTTGAAGGTCTGGGCTTATTTTTGCTCGCATCCTCTTACCTTAATTTACAAATGGTAAGGCCTCAGAATTTGTAATTATTGGATTACCGACTATTTTTGGGGGTGTATGGTGGATTGGCTATAAGTTAATCAGCCCATCCAGCATAAACGGACTACCATATTCCCAAGCAAATGGCGTAACACTAATACCCATTGTTTGGAGACGTTTTACAGGGATTTTACAAGGATTTTACATGCTAGGTGTCATTAATAATCTGCAGTTTCGATTCAAGCTTTCAATAGGTTTTGGCGTATTACTCGCCTCTATGCTGATCCTTTCAGTGATCGTCTACAAAAATGCAAATGATATGATCGAGTCATCTCACTGGGTAAATCATACCTACGAGGTGATTCGCGTTGCCGAAAGTATTCAAGCGGACATGGTGGATATGGAAACCGGTCAGCGTGGCTTTATGGTGACCGGTATCGACGAATATCTTGAACCTTATGCGCAAGGCATGCGTTTTGTGTCTGACCGAATTACCAAAGGGCAAGAGTTAACAAGCGATAATCCAAGTCAAGCCGAGCGATGGCAAGCGGTCGCTGATTTAAAAACACGTTGGATAAAAACTGTTGCAGAGCCGGAAATCTCCGCGCGACGTGAAGTAACCAAGGGCGCTGATGCGGTGCAAGCGTTTAAGCAGGTCTCTGCGCGTACCGTTGGTAAAGAGATTTTTGATTCGATGAGGATGACATTGCGTCAAATGAAGTTAATGTATGCCGCAAACTCCCCAGAGACTATGCTCATCACCGATGTGTTGATTGCGCTACTTAACATGGAGACGGGGCAACGTGGTTTTTTGCTTTCCGGGAAAATGGAGTCATTAGAACCCTATTTACAGGGGCAAGAAGCATTCAAAACGCATCTCGGAGACCTTAGCGTTAAAGCAAAAACCAACGCCAACTTAGGCCGTTTGATCACTAAACTCGAGGGACAATTATCAGATTGGATTATACAAGCCGCTCAGCCAGAAATTGATGCACGAAAGCAAATGAATCAATACACCCTTACAATCGATGATATCTCAAAAATGATGCAGGCCGGGCAAGGCAAAACATTGATGGATGCCACGCGGGCAAAGATAAAAGAGATTGTTGATGCAGAAGAAATCCTCATCGAACAGCGCACGGCTGAACAGTCTGCCACCGCCGCATCGACGATAAACTTTGCCGTGTTTGGCTCTGCCATTGCGCTATTATTTGGTGCGGTTGTCGGGCTTGCCATTTCGCGTAATGTGCTCGCGCATGTTGATGGTGCGAACAGAATGATTAACAAAGTTGCTGATGGCGATCTTACGACACGTATGCACATTGATTCAAAAGATGAATTCGGTGAGATGGGTACCAGGCTAAATAACTTTACGGGCGAGTTAAAAGGCACCGTGACGGAAATTATGGAATCCTCGAATCAAATAGCCTATTCGGCTGAGGAAATGTCAACGATTACAATGCAAACCTGCAGTGGCGTCAGCAATCAACGATTGGCTACACAGCAGGTGGCGACAGCGGTTAATGAGATGTCAGCGACGGTTCGGGAAGTTGCAAAAAATGCAACCGAAGCCTCAATGGCGGCGGATGAAGCACACCTTGCAGCCAAAGAGGGCAATAAAGTGGTTGCGAACACCGTTTATGAAATTGAGGCCCTTGCTAAAGATGTTGATGAATCTGCGAAGGTGATTGCAAAGCTGAAATTCGACAGTGCCGATATCGGCTCAATGGTAGACACTATTAAAGCGGTCGCAGAGCAGACAAATCTACTTGCGTTGAATGCTGCAATTGAAGCCGCGCGAGCCGGTGAGCAGGGGCGCGGTTTTGCCGTGGTCGCTGACGAGGTCAGATCATTGGCGCAGCGCACGCAGCAGTCGACAAGTGAGATCGAGGCGATGATTCAGCGTATACAGGATGGCGCTGAAAAATCAGAAACTGTAATGAAAAATAATTGTGAAAAAGCACACAGTACGGTCGCACAGGCGCTCGAAGCAGGAGGATCGCTAGCCGCTATTATTCAATCAGTTGAAAATATTCATAGCATGAATCTTACAATTGCATCAGCCACAGAGGAGCAGAGTGCTGCGGCGGAAGAAATTAGCCGTAGTGTCGTGAATATTCAAGAGATTGCTGAGGAAACGGATCAAGGGGCACGGCGTGTCGCAGATTCAAGTATGGCCTTGTCAGAACTCGGACAACGCTTGCAAGCAAACGTCAGTCATTTTCGTACATAAGCGATTAGCCCCTATAACTAGTTTAGATCCACTAAACTAGTTCTTTACTTGGGTAGTGGCTGCGAGCGCGGCGACTACCTAAAGACTTGAAAACCTCCCAAACAAATATAATAATGAGACTCATTCTCATTATTATATTTCTCATGAGTAAACAGTACTCAATTTCTCAGGTGCGAGATTTTATTCGCTACGGCACCTACCCAGATAGTCCGACATTGATTGACGACTGGCTCGCACAAGACCGTTGTTGTCTGATGTCACGTCGGTCATCGCAATGCAGTGGGTGTTCATATCAGGTGCAGCGCGAGGCGTATGAGCAGCAGTTTCGTCTTTTGTTAGAAGCTATTATGGATGAGTTAAACCCGAGGCATTGGCGATGTACCTGTTTGAACAATATCTTTAAACCACTATTTAGTCTTCAAAACCTTGCCTATACGGCGGCAAGTAAAGCGCATGTCAAACAATTGTATTACGAGCTTTCGACTACTGTGCAATACACCGCTGCGAGCTTAAATGCTTGCTACGAATAATGAACAATTTTATTGAAAAAGAAGGAAAAATTTAATGTTAAAAACGCGCATCGAACACGACAGCATGGGTGAACTAGAGGTGCCTGAAAATGCCCTATATGCAGCGCAAACTCAACGAGCGGTGAATAATTTTCCGGTTAGCAATGAAACCATGCCTGAAGCATTTATTCGAGCCTTGCTGCAAGCAAAATCAGCCGCCGCAAAAGCAAATGGCGAGCTAAAACAAATACCACTTGAGATTGCGAACGTGATTTCAACTGTGGTTGAAGATCTATTAAATGATCAAGACTTAATGACACATTTCCCGGTTGATGTGTATCAAACGGGCTCGGGTACCAGTTCAAACATGAATGCTAATGAGGTGATTGCAACGCTGGCAAATAAGCGCTGTGATACCCCTGTGAATGCCAATGATCATGTTAATTGTGGTCAGAGCAGTAACGACATTATTCCCTCAACAATTCATATTAGCGCGGCCATTGAAGTAGAAAAAAAGTTATTGCCGGCGCTTACTCACCTTGTTCAAGTAACGCGCAGTAAAGCGGAAGAAGTAGACAAGTATGTTAAGACTGGTCGCACACATCTCATGGATGCGATGCCGATACGGATGAGCCAATCGCTTGAATCATGGGTCTCACAGATTGAACTAAACATTTCTCATCTTCGTCAACTACAACCTAGTATTCAAAGGCTTGCACAGGGTGGGACGGCGGTCGGTACAGGTATCAATGCGCACCCAGAGTTTGCTGCACTGTTTAATCAAGCGCTCAGCGACGCCACGCAAATCAAATTTTTGCCGGCAAATAACTTTTTCAGTCACATTGGCTCTCAAGATACGTCACTCGCGTTGTCGGGCCAGTTGAAAACGATAGCGGTATCGCTTCTTAAGATAGCGAATGACCTGCGTTGGATGAATTCAGGACCGCTTGCCGGCTTGGGCGAGATTGAGTTGGAGGCGTTGCAACCGGGTAGTTCAATCATGCCTGGTAAAGTAAATCCTGTCATTCCTGAAGCAACGGCCATGGCTGCCGCGCAAGTTATCGGCAATGACGCTGCGATTACCATTGCCGCCCAGTCGGGAAATTTTGAATTGAATGTGATGCTACCGCTGGTGGCCAATAACTTACTTAAAAGCTTGCAGCTGCTGACTAATACGGCGAAATTAATGGCCGATAAAGCGATTGCAACGTTTAAAGTGAATGAGACTAAGCTAGAAGAAGCGTTATCACGAAATCCAATTTTGGTGACGGCATTGAATCCCATTATTGGCTATTTGAAAGCGGCCGAGATTGCAAAACAGGCATATAAGGAGAAACGCCCAGTAATAGATGTAGCCGCTGAAAATACTGACCTTTCTGAAGATGAGCTGAAACAATTATTAGACCCCACGAAGCTAACCTATGGTGGTTTATAGGGCTTGAGCTAATGTGCACGATATGAGCATGGATCGCTCATATCGTGCAACGTTCGCGCATTATTCTACTAGTGAAGGCATTGGTTATCTTAACCAAACCGGCTAGTTTTAAGTTTGGACTTAGAACAATGCGGGCCTCTCATGTCCTGCCGTATTCCGCAGTCTTATTGGTCGCCAAACATGATTAAGCTGGCGCTTATCAAAGGCTTTTTTAGTTTAACTTATACCGAACTCTATCGGTTTCTCTCTCATCCATGCTGGTTACTAAGCTCAAAACTGGCTTAGTTTTTTTGCTTACCTTACATAGTTGTTTGGTGTGTTTGAGACACTATAAAAACTAGGTTGGGCATTTAATTTTTTATCCTATGTTTTAAATTATATGCGTTTTATTGTTCAATTATTAGTCAGCACCACAAAAATTTCTAACTTATTGAGACAGTACTAAATTAATATCAGCCGAGAACTTCCTTGGCAAAGGCTGTTTTGCATACTCGGGGTTGCGCCATTGATCTGTCAGCTTGTGCCATACTCAACACCCGCTTTATACTGCAACGGTTAAAAGTTTTGTAACCACGCTTCATGGGAGATAAGAGGGTGGCTCACATTATTGTTTGTTCAGACGGCACTTGGAATAAGCCTGAGGAGCGCGCGCGTCAAACGAAGCAACGTGACTTTCCCACGAACATTCTCAAAATAGCGCGATCGATTGCGCCAGAATTGGAACAAGTAAAACAACACGTATTTTATGATTGGGGTATCGGTGCTTACCATAGTAGTTGGCTCGCGGGTATGACTGGCAAAGGTATCGAAAAAAATATCACAGACGGGTACCGCTATATTGTTCAAAATTACTCAGCGGGCGACAAAATCTTTCTTTTTGGCTTTAGCCGCGGTGCCTATACAGTTCGGGCATTGAGCGGCTTAATAAATAATATAGGTATATTGAAACGTGAGCATGCGGCCCGAATTGCGGAGGCATGGGCTATATACAAGCGCGCACAAAAGAAATATAGCCCTGCTGGTGCAGCGGCTGTAACGTTTAAAAGTAAGTTCAGCCATGCAGCAAAAGAAATCCACTTTGTTGGCGTTTTTGATACCGTCGGTGCGCTGGGGATCCCGAGAAGTCTGATTGGCTTATTTTCTGATAAAGACGAGTTTTACGACACGGAAATCGGCTCAAATGTAGCCATCGCGCGGCATGCACTTGCGATAGATGAGCAACGCACTGACTTTGAACCTACACTCTGGATGCGCAAAGAGGGGCTAGATCTGAAACAAGTATGGTTTGCAGGCGTTCATTCTGATATCGGTGGTTCATACCCGCCCGGTCGTGATGGGTCACTCGCCTCTGACGCACCCTTGAAATGGATGTTGAACCAAGCACGTGACGCCGGTTTAATGACGGAAGCGCATGTCACGGAGCGTTTGAACAGCCATGCCACCAGCACACTGCACAACTCTCGAAAACATATTTATCGGCTTTCGCCAATACGGCATCGTCCGCTTGCGTATGATGCGCAAAAACCAACGACCATTCATGAGAGCGTCAAGCAGCGCTATGACGCTGATCAAACATACCGCCCTAAAGCGCTTAATAGTTTGTTGGCGTCTGAAGGGTGGCCAGCGCTTGAAGTCGACTAAGCCCAGCAACTCGGATTAGCACCAAAGCAACCTTAAAACTTAATTGCAGTAGAGACTCTCGCCCAATTTATGGAAAGCACTGACTCAATTGAAACTCAGCTTCTACGTTATACTGGCGCTGACGATATTTCGCATAGTGAACCGGTTCAGTCGCTTTGGAGTGGCTATGGCGAAATACGGCGCTATGGTTTGCACTTCTCTTCGGAGCAAGCGAAAGGGCCACCAAGTGTTATTGTAAAGCATGTTCAGATACCGGATGACGTCGCGCACCCAAGAGGTTGGAATACATCGCGTTCGCACCAACGAAAACTTCGCTCTTATCGAGTGGAATCTAATTGGTACCAACATTATGCAGCAATATGCAGCGCCGCCTGCCGCGTACCGAATCTTCTGTTTACCGAGACGTATGAGCGCGGTTGCATTATTGTGATGGAGGATTTAAATACGAGCGGTTTTAGTGAGCGTAGGGAGCAGGCCTCTTTGCAGGACATGCATAAATGCCTGCACTGGCTTGCGAATTTTCATGCGACCTTCATGATGAAAGCGCCAGACGATTTGTGGCCTTTGGGCACTTATTGGCATCTTGATACGCGCCCAGATGAATGGGCGGTATTAGAGGATCAAGCCCTAAAAGATAGCGCTTCAGTAATTGATAAAGCCCTGCGAGACTGCCCTTATCAGAGTTTTGTGCATGGCGATGCAAAATTGGCAAATTTCTGTTTCACGAAACAGGGCGAAGAGGTCGCAGCAGTTGATTTTCAATACGTGGGCGGTGGCTGCGGTATGAAAGACCTTGCCTATTTTGTTGGCAGCTGTTTGGCTGAAGATGAATGCAAAAATCATGAAATGGACCTGCTTGACGCTTATTTTATAGCGCTTGAGCAGGCGCTTACCGAGCAAAAGTCTGTGATTACTGGTTCGGAAGTCGAGCAAGCTTGGCGTCCGCTATTCAAGTATGCATGGGCTGATTTTCACCGCTTTTTAAAAGGTTGGAGTCCCGGCCATTGGAAGATTAATACATACAGTGAACGCTTAACCCGAGAGGTGCTTGATGAAATTAACGGTAGCTGATTTGCACAGCCTTCATGATACGGCTTGCGCTGCCGCGCGCGAAGCCGGGCAAGTGATTGCGAATTCGATATCGTCGTCGCCTACCGTGCATTACAAAGCGGGAGCTGCCAGTTTGGCGGCTCAAGTGGTAACGGAGATTGACTTGCAATGCGATGCATTGATTCGAGCGCACTTAAGCGCAAGCGCTGAGCAGTTTGATCTCGCGCTATTGACGGAAGAAACACCCGATGATGGTCAACGCTTGGTAAAAGACTATTTTTGGTGTGTGGATCCGCTTGACGGCACCTTAGCGTTTACGCGCGCAACGCCTGGTTATTCTGTCGCGATCTCGCTGATTAGTCAGGCCGGTGTGCCGATCATCGGGGTGGTATTGGATCCGGTGACCGACACCTTATTCTCAGCTATCGCTGGGCAAGGTGTTTGGCGCAACGGCGAAATATGGAGACCACCCGCACTTTCTTCTGAAAACAATAAGCGCGGTTTAACGATTCATCTAGATTGTAGTTTTATCGAGCGTGATGGTTTTGCAGAAAAGTGGCGGACTTTACAAATATGGGCAGAGTCAGCGGGTTACTTATCGCTAGAACGTGTGAGCGAATTCGGCGGCGTGTTGAGTGCTATTTCAGTGTTATTAGATGCGCCCGCTTGTTACTTTAAGCCGCCTAAAGATCAGAGTGGTGGCGGTAGTATTTGGGACTTTGCCGCTACCGCCTGTATCTATAATGCGTTGGGGGTTTATGCTTGTGATTATTCTGGCAAGGCTTTTCATTTTAATCAGCCGGATTCAACGTTTATGAATCATTGTGGGGTAATGTTCGCATCGAATGCAGCCTTGGCTGAGATAGCCGACGTTTGCGGCGACGCATAGGCATTTGTTTGTGGGCACTCGTTAGGAGCTTATGTCATTTTCGTATGGTCAACGGCTGATTTCAAGATGTAGGCTTTTAGGCAAACGTATAGCCGTTTTTACCGGCTTTCTTAGACAGGTACATGGCTTCGTCTGCAACTTTCAACAGGGTTTCAAAATCGTGGCCATGAATGGGGTAAACTGAAATGCCCACGCTGGCCCCAACCTGCAATGCGTGCCCTTCAATGAGCGCTGGTTGGTTCACTGAGTGCACGACTTTCTGCGCCACATCAGCGGCCTCGGTTTCCACTTTAAGGTTTTGCAGTAAAATAAGAAATTCATCACCGCCGATTCTTGCAACTGTGTCAGACTCCCTAACACAGTTTGAAATGCGCTCCGCGGCCTCCGTTAACAGTAAATTACCTATGTGATGGCCTGTTGTATCGTTTACGGCTTTGAAGCCGTCTAAGTCGACAAACAGTAGAGCGACAATACTATTGTTGCGCCTTGCTTGTTTTAGTGCAACATCCACCCGATCTCTAATAACCTGCAGGTTCGGCAGATTAGTCAGTTGGTCATGCGTAGCCAGATGGAGAATCTTTTCCTCGGCAACTTTTCTATCGGTAATATCTTGATGCGTTCCATACATCACCGTGGGCTTGCCATCGGCCGCCCATGAAAAAACCTTGCCACGATCAAGCACCCATATCCAGTGGCCGTCTCGATGTTGCATGCGCACCTCGCATTCATAATAATCTTTGTCGCCCTTAAAGTGTTGATCCAGTTGCTCGGATGAAACGGCAAGATCATCAGGGTGCGCAAATCTTGCAAACGTTTCTATCGTTGTTGGGGCGATTTCTTCAAGGCTATAACCAAGCATCTTCGCCCATTGTTGGTTAAAGCGTGTCTCACCTGATTGGACGTCCCACTCCCAAGTTCCGAGATTCGTACCCTGTAATATATAGTCAAGGCGTTGTCTTTCCTTGGATAACGAGGTTTCGACCACTCGACGTCTGGCAACCTCGGCTTTTTGAATTGAAATATCTGTCTGAATCCATATGAATCGATTTGGAATACCCGCCGCATCCAAACAAGGCACAATGCTTGTGTTTACCCAATACAGAGCCCCATCCTTTTTCCGATTACAGATTTCCCCTGACCAAGTCTTACCACGCAAGATGGTTTGCCACAGCAGCTCGAAAAATTCTTCGGTGTGTTTGCCTGAATTGACGACCGCATGTGTTTCGCCGACAAGCTCACGAGAGCTGTATCCCGAGACGGCCGTGTACCGATTATTCACCTGCGTAATGATGCCGTCTTGGTCTGTTGAGCTAACAATCGCGTGATTATCTAAAGCTGATTTCTGCAGCGCCAGCTCGACAAGCATGTCGCTGAATGAGTTTGTTAATTCGCCAAATTCATCAGCAGAGGCTTTCGGTAGCTCGGGATGTAAGTTGCCCGCTTGAACATTTTTTGTCGCACGCACTAACTTTTTGATGGGGCGATAAATTACCTGGTATTGGCCAAGCGTCGTGATCAGGATAATTAATATCATAATCCCGATCATCGTGTTTTTAATACTATCAATTTGCGAGATGATTAAGCGCTTTTGAGCGAACCAATCCATATCAAGTGTGATCTTACCAACCACTATATCCGACACTTTAAGCGTGTATTCAATTGGCACACTTTCCACTGGGGTGGGAATGTTTGCGTTACTGGCGATAGGATAAATTTGGCGGTTGTCCGCGGTAAAGAGTGTAAATCCGTTCCAACGCCCTTTGTTTATTTCTTCGAGCTGCTCTAGGTTGGAGAATAACGTACCAAAATCTTTTTTCAATAAGGGTTGCGATATGCCTGTTTCAGCCGCTTTTATCAGCTCTACTGAGTGCAGCCGAAACAACTCTTTTTCACGTTGCAGCTGGTAGGGTTGCCAAGCAAATTCGATAAATAGAATGATGAGTGCCAGCCCGAATAGCGTCGGTATCGCCAGCTTAACTTTGATACTCATTTAAGCTCCGGGTTTAACGTAAAACCTATCTAGGCCCATTTTTTTCAGCGGTAGGTAATCTTCCATTCCCGCTGGACCAATGCGTTTGATCGGTATTTTTGCAAGTTTCTTTTGCCCCTCTTGCTCCTCGCCCATGGCGATAAACGCACGCTTTATTGAGGCTTTCAGCGGCGCCGGTAAACTTGCCCTTATCGCCACGGGGTGGGGCGATACTGGCGTCGTTTTATGGACGATCCTGACCTGCTCTTGGTAATTAAGCGGTTGTCTACTCAAGGTTTTTTGCACGCCGCCACCAGCGACTGCTTCATCCAAGATGACGTTTAAATACACCGAGTCATGTGTTTTAACGTAGTTGGGACGAATTTGGATCCCAAATTGATCATGCAGTTCCTGTCGCATCTGGAGTGATGCGCCAAGCGCATTAGGCGATGGAAAAGCAATGACCTTATCATTTAAATCCGACGGGCTGCGTATGTCGCTATCTGAGCGGACGACTAAAATACCGTATAGCATTTTGCTTGTGTCGCGAACCAACGGCTCATAACCGTATTCGCTCGCGACTAGCATGTGATAGGGGTTCATATATGCAAAATCAAATTTTTGTTGAGCGAATTCCATTTCGAATTCTTCAATGTTTTTAGATGGGGCTAATTCAATTTGTATGCCTGTTTTCATGGCGATTTCATCAATAATCGGTTGCCAAATGGCATACAGCTTGCGCACTTCAAACTGCGGCACTACGCCTAAAACATAGGATTCTTTGTTTAATGTATCGCTCAGCGCAGGGCTTTGGCATAACACGCAGAAAAGAATAGCCGTCAGAATCTTATACATATCTTTACCTGTAGGAAATCACTTTATATTTAGCACTCACCCAGTATAGACCATGTAATTAGGGTGTTAAGGGCCTTGCATTTAATAGGTGATTAATCGTGGAGAGAAATTTAATACAAGAAATGAGAGGCGAACGAGTGTGTGCTTGTTATTATAGCTATCGGCTCGCCAAGGCCACCCGCTTTTTTACTTAAAAAATCACGAATTCAGGCGCTTTTGGAGCCTTTTTTAAGGTGTGAATTTGATAACTAGAGCGTCTCTTACCCCAGACAATGATCGACACTGTTCTAAAACTGCAATGGACAAAAACATATGGCTTACCTTCCTTGTGAAATAGTTGAAACACAATCTGAAGTTTCAGCGTCTGTCATTTGGTTACACGGTTTGGGTGCGAGCGGGCACGATTTTGTCCCCATCGTGCCGGAGTTAAAATTACCAGCTAGCTTGGGGGTGCGTTTTGTATTTCCGCATGCGCCGGCAATACCGGTTACGATCAATGGGGGGATGGTGATGCCGGCTTGGTATGACATTCTTGCCATGGATATCGAGCGTGAAATTGATAATACCCAAATTATGGCATCGGCTGATGCGGTGAAGGCCTTAATTGCGCGCGAGATTGCCGCGGGTGTGCCGAGTGAGCGTATTGTACTGGCGGGTTTCTCGCAAGGTGGGGCGGTGTGTTACCAAACGGCATTGAGTTATCACAAACCTTTGGCGGGTTTAATGTGCTTATCTACCTATTTTGCGACCTATAAAACCTTGGTCGCAGACCCTGCCAATAAAGAAATACCGATTCATTTATTTCACGGGTCTCGGGATGCCATGGTCCCAGAGCAATTGGGCAAAATGGCAATCGAGTCTCTTGCTCTTCTAGGGCATAAAGCCTTGTATAAAAGTTATCCGATGGACCATGAAGTATGCCCGCAAGAGATTGCGGATATATCGGCATGGTTGCAATCAGTGCTTGGCGCTGCATGAACCAAGCCTGAGGCGCGTGTTTCGCTCAGGAGATGAATTCAAGTATTTGATTGACCTGGTCAAGGCTTGCCATATCAAACTCAGCTAGAAGAAGCCCCAAAGCAAAACCGACTGGCATCGCCAGTCGTCGTAGTAAAGGTTTCGGTTTTTTTGGGGTTGTTCTATGGGAGGCCCGAATACCGCTCGGAAAGATGCGTTCAAATAACCAGTCAATAATGGTTTCTATTACAAAAAGCCCAAGCAGCAGTATGGCCGACAAGATGACAGCAAACATACCTGCTATCCAATTAGTCACGAACAGATTAAACAGCGCATGTAAAAGTATGCCAATGATTAAGCCGAACCCAAGATTAATTACACTGCTAACAATGTGGCCTATTAATATCATCTATTAAACGCCTCCTTTCGAATTCAAAACACATTGCTTATCGCGCATGCTCGAATTTTGTCTGCCGAGATCTGCAATTAGTTGTATGTAACCTTAAGATATATCCATAACTCTCAGCGATCACTGATGCTTTGAGAAAGAGTATTTCTATCCGTTTTGATTATTGCGATGCTATAGTTTGCTTTAGTTTAACGTAAAGATAAAAATAAAAGAGTCCTTTATCTTTCCAGTCTTAGTTTATTTTAGCGGCGTATCAACGCGTTTTAGCAGGGTAATTTATGAAACTTTATACCTATGACGAAGCACCAAACCCGAAGCGAATTACTTATTTTATAAAGCATAAAGGTATCGAGATCGATACGGTACAAATTGATATGATGAAGGGCGAGCATCTTAATGCGAGCTTTAAAGAAATCAATCCTTTGGCCACCTTGCCTACCCTAATTACTGATGAAGGTGAATTGCTGACGGAGGTAATAGGTATTTGCTGCTATTTGGAGGCGCACTTCCCTGAAAAACTATTAATGGGCAACTCTGCAATCGAGAAGGCGCAAGTGATTAGTTGGGATCATCGTATTTTTATGGAAGGGTTTTCAGCGATCGCTGAAACGCTCCGGAATAAAAGCCCAGCGTTTGTTAACAGAGCCTTACCCGGCCCGTTAGATATTCCACAAATTCCCGAGTTGATTTCGCGTGGTGAACTCAGAGCCAGTCATTTTTTTACCGTGTTGGATCAGCACCTTGCTTCGCGCGAGTTTATGGTGGGGGATAGTATGTCGCTCGCAGATATCGATGCGTTAACGTTTATCGGTTTCGCCAAGTGGATCAAACTGCGTATTCCAGAAGAATGCGAGAATTTGACTAACTATCATAAACGTATGAAAACCTTACTGGGTTAAGTCATACCTCGGTCGAAGAAACGTCGACCGCATTAGAATGGGCGCAACCGCTATACCCTAGTCGCGAGTGCCAGATAGGCGCGTTTTGCGCCTAATCTGACTGCCTCTCAGTCGGCGTCTTAACCATACCATTGAGCTTACATATTAAACATAGCCCCACCAAGCGTCATGCAGCAGTCACCCTAAGTTTGAGGCTTTGCTTGCGTCGCAACCGTTACAATTAAAATTTTTTTATAAGCCTTCTCATTTGTTGTACCTATGAACGAACTACTGTTTCTTCAACACAGTAGGTGTCATTCGCCATGGCTTACCATCACATTTTGCATAGCTTAAGCAAGCCGTTGTACATCCTCGGCAGGGTAACCTTGACGATTTTATCGGTTTCTCGTTTTTTTCATTTAATAACGTGTTTGACATCGCTGTCTCTCTTTCGCACATATTATTTTTGATGTTAGTGAGGTTACGCTATTTTGGCACGGGTGGTTCATATAAGGGCTATACGGTAAGTAAATATTTGCTGTTGAGGGGAGGTGTTATTGAAACTAAGCAAGCGACCCTGTTCAAATCGAGTATCAGCCGATCATCAAAACAAACTACATCTGATATATTTCGAGCGCCTAAGGTAGATAAGCCTTATGGCCCAGATTACGAAATTGTTCACATTTTGCACATTATTGCATTTCATGTTTCCCTAAAATGGCCTCAGTTGGCCGGTTTCATCATTGTGCATACTACTGTTTTTTTGTAGGGTAAACGGCGTTAACGCAAATGAGTTTGTTTTAGGTTCGACGCGAAAACGCATAATTATAAAAAAGGCGTATACATGAAAATAAGAATGAAATGGCTAGTGGCGGCCATAGGTGTGGTGTCAGTCGCCGCGCTTCTATGGCCTAGTGCGCCGCAAAACTCGGAACGGCAAATAACACTGGTTGATTCAGCGCCTCTCGATGTGGGTGACTCACAACCTTCGGTTACATTGTTAACCAATGAGTTTCGCCAGAACGCCGTGGCAACAACACAGGAAAACATCGTTTTGACAGAGGCCATCCGTGAGCAGATGGCAGATGTCGCCCATGCTTATGAAGCCAATATGCGGTTTCCGACTTATTCGAAACCACTCTCGACGAATGATTGGAACTTGCTCAATCCTCGCCCCTTTGTCGAGAAAGCGGTGCCATTAGATTTTGATGAAGCGCTTTCCGCCTCTATTGTTCTCGATCATTATATTGTCCATCGTGATCAAGAGCTCCCTGTTGAAGTCCATATTTCAGGTGCACAGCAAGGACAGTGGCAAGTACGGTCGGTCACGACGCATATCGGCAACGACAGCGATGACGACGAGCCGGTCCAACTCAGCTTAAAAGGTGAGCAGTCGGGAAAGATGGTCTACGAGGGTAAGCTGCCAACTTCCTTATTTGAGGACATTGCGAGTGGAGAAGTTCCTTTAGTCGCAGATATCGAATTTTCACCAAACGAAGACGCACGCGTCAGTGCGATCTTTAAGCTCGTTGGAACTGATGCCACGCTAACTGACATTGGTCAAAGCTATGTGGAAGGTGCTCACTTGGTGATTCCAGCCACTTTCGATGTTGAGGTACCTGGTTTTTATCGTGTACAGGCTAATTTATTTGATAAGGCCACGGGCAGCCCTATTAGCCATATCAATACGACGTTCATGCTGAATAAAACGGACAACGAAGGTGTCCTCAAAGTGCATGCGGTAACGCTACGCAACCAAGGCTCAATAGGCCCCTATGTGCTGCGCGACTGGAATATTACCCGTGGGCCTGCTAGCCCTGGGGATAAAACCGGATATGGTGCAGCGAGCGAACCAACTTACGATATTGAAGGCTTTGACCTTGAAGTCTACGATGATACCGAATATATCGACGCAAAGAATCAGCAACGCTTAGCGTTTTTGCAACGTATGGCGGGTATTCAATAACGGCTCTTTCAATTAGTGATGTTGCGTCTCGATCTAACCCGGGGTATACGGGCGATACTTTGAGGCGCGCATATAAAAGAATGACTGAAAGCTTGATTTGGAAGTTTAATGAGACGTGAAGGTCGTCTCCTTGTGTAGTCGAGTCTAGCATTCGCTCATAAGTGCCCTCGCAGCAGAAATGCGAGTGGTGGTAAAAATAAAATAAAAAGGTAAAACAAATGAAATTTTTTAAACCCTTAAAGCAGACGCTAGCAGCGCTTGCGATTACGGCGTTAAGCAGCGCGGCTAGCGCTCAAATAGCCGGATATAACGTGCTGCTGGTGCATGGTTTCCAATTTGGAGACCTGTCTAGCAAGCCGTCCGATGCCGAAGTTTATAATCGCGACCTGATTTCAGATTACTGGTTACAACGCTCAGAAGGCAAACTCAATTGGAGTTCGGCCGAACGTGTTGAAGGTCGTATTTCCGAACAAGTATTTGAGCAAGCAAAAGCTATCTCAGCGCAAGGCACCTGCAGCAATGGCTGTGTTATCGTGCTTCATAGCACGGGCGACCAGGTTATGCGGCATTTTTTGGCGAACCAAGAGTCGTGGCTGTCAAACGCGGGTTACGAGCCTCTTAATATTGTTGCGACCATCGACTTTGGTGGTGCCGGCGGCGGAACAGACTTCGCTGACCTAGCAGTTGGTATTGTGGCTAACCAAAGCGTGCCGCAGTGGATCAAAGATACCATTGGCTTCTTCTTAGGGCTCGATCTAAGTGCGTCAGATATGTCTGATCTTGGCGTTGTACAAGATCTTACCTACTCCGGTGCTCGCAGCATTTCGATGCAACCTAATGATATTCCACGTCTGCGCTTCTCTGGCAGTGGCGGCAATACCAACCCGTTAAAACTGTTGCTTTCCGGGTATAGTGATGGGGTTGTTCCTGCATCGTCATCATGCGGTTCGTCCTCGCCTGCAGGCATTACTAGTTGCTCTAGCAGCGTCGGCTATAGTGGCCAAATCGCCAGTCGAAACGGTCCATCAGGGCTACTCTTTAACCACTTCCCCGTTTTAATGTCGAAGCATTATGATCACGGTGGTTTGAAAGATGATAACCCCCGCGGCAAGGTGACCTATGTTTATAATAACTTTAACGCAGGTGGCTTGAACGTTGACTTTAATACTTACGTTGAGCGTGTGCCGTGGTGGCAATTCTGGCGTGATACCGGAACGCTGCAATTTGTATCTGGGTCTGATAGCAAATCCATGTCGCGCGTGACATACGACACGTTTAATAACTAAGCGAATATTCAGGGACTAAAAGGCGGCCCGCGGCCAGGACGCGGATCGCCTTTTTATGTCAACTATCCCGTTTTCACCCCCACTGCACGACTACAATTCCAAAGCGCATTATGGCGTATAGACGTCGCCAATATCCCTGTAACATCTGCAATTCATTTTCGAGTGGGTGCTATAAATGGCCAACTAAACCTTTTTAACCGTAAAGTGCTGCAGGCACATTTCCCTGTGTTTATGTAATAGCTTAACGCGCTAGTTTTTTGGCTAAGGTTGCTAGCGAGATAGGTTTTTCTGCAAGGCAGCTAAGATTCGTTTTATGGTTTTCTATTGATTAATGAGCAATTTGGTGACG
>ENA-OSET01002396-OSET01002396.1-sediment-metagenome-genome-assembly--contig:-NODE-2396-length-18190-cov-46.819411_pt1 | contig 18190 bp, 10 predicted proteins | sample MGYA00237882_ERZ534229 | MGnify/ENA primary metagenome ERZ534229 (study PRJEB26408, sample SAMN06266212) | sediment metagenome | isolation source: Hudson Canyon methane seep mesocosm | place... | reverse complement strand
TTTTAGAGGGACTCAATTAGGGGAGTTAGAAGTGCTTTATTTTATCATTTTTCGGATGAGGTTTTTCGAGGTTCCCTCTAGTGTGTACTTAGGTTTTGTCTGTGGGTTTTTGTTACTCATCTTTCACCTCTAATGATATTGTAAATTAATCTCTAGAAGTGTCCTGCTTTATTAGACCATTACAAACTGGCTCTTACCTGATTTATGTTCAATTTATCTAACTATTTTGAGAATATCCGAATCACTGAACTTATCTTTATATAGTTGTATATCTTCTCGGTATAAGTTACTTACTGTAAGATAAAGTTCGTCATCATACATTGAGTTATAATCAGGACATTCACCATTTCGCTTCATTATAGCTATATCAAATGCTTCACTATCTGCAAAACAATCAGTATTTATTGCTTTAAGTTCGCTTAGCCCATGGTTTGTTAGGCTTCTCGCATCTATAACTTTAAAATCAATTTTATCTTTTAACACTCTTACTATTTCTTCAAAATTTTCAAGACAAAAATAATCGTGATACTGGCTATAAAGTAAAAAATCGACCTGAGGTCGCCAGTGAATATCAGACCTTAACATTCCAGCTTTGGTAAGTGATTTAACAAAATCACGAAATGTTAAAGAATCTAATTCAATTTTTCGCTCTAATCTTGTTCGATAGCTCCATGCTAAAGGTTCTTTTGCCACAAATTTATCAAGGAAAACAGATGCTAATCGACGAAAAGGGCAACGTAATATCGTAAATGTATAATCAGCCTTGATAGCCTCCCCTAATGTTGCATTAAATGTTCCATTATTAGCGTGAATCCAATGTCCTTGTTCAATCGAATCTATACATCCATTAGCATGTGCTACACTCAAACGCATAGTGGAGCAAGCATTTTTGGGGATAAACGAATATACCGCATTAGCTTGATATATCATGATACTATGGGTAATTGAAAATTTATGTTTTTGATTTTGACTCAAATTATTCAAGCTTGAGGAACTATATTTCAATTTACACGCCATCTTTGACAGCCTCCTTTCTAAAAATCACACCTAGAACATAAAGCCCGCATAAACTGCGGAGCATGTTGGACGCTTTTTTGCGTCATTTTCTTTAAGCAAAAAATCGGACAATGTGTGCTGTCAGATTTACTGCGCTTGTTATGCTAGGAGGTTGAATGTCTAATCCGTGAGGCAGTATATAGATCATATTCCTCCAGAAGTTGGTCACTAATATTTGAGTTTATTTTCAAATCGGAGTTTTTTTCCTTTATTGCTAGGACTCCAAAGGCGATCTCCCTAACCACATTAAAATAATGCCGACGCGCCCAATCTTTTTCTTCTTGTGGCTTGTTAGCAAAATCTGGTAAATATGTGAACCGATGACATATCTTTCGATATAAAATTTGTCCATCTTCTGCTGCAGAATTTAAAAGCTTATCCGGATCAAAGAAATCAAAAGAATACTCATTAAAGTTTTGTTTATGATAAGGATTAACCAAATTATATTGTGTTAGGGTTAAGTAAGGAACGCTTAACAAAAGCTTACCACCATGTTTGAGTACTCTATGTATCTCTCCAATAGCAAATAAGTAATCATCAAAGTGTTCTAGTGTATGGTTAGAGTAAACAACGTCCACACAGTTATCATTAAAAGGCAAGCGGTCATGGTTTAAGTTTAGTGAAATATCGGCTTTTTCTGACAGATCAATATTAATAAATCCAGGAATATAGGTTATTCCAGCTCCAATATTTAACTTTATACTATCTTTATTACTCATTATAACTCTCTCTATTTAATGCATAACGCCAAAATAAGCGGACGGATAAAAGCCATGACGCTTTTATCCGTCCGCTTGATTTTTTTTTGGGTACGCCCAGCATGGGCGTGAACTAATGAGGTGCAAGTCCTCTATAGGAGAACCTACTTCGTTCATTATTTATGAATGATTATAACTACTAGCCGACGGCAATTGCAACTCCGCGAGGTGTTGTGAGAAGGAAGCTCGAGCGCAAAACGACGAGCTTATGTACAAGAATGTCATAGAAGGCCGAGTCTCAGGGGTAAGTTAGCCCAAGATAACGAAACCCACAGGTTCGAGAGATGCAGTAAATGGCAAGGCAGTGTCGTGACAGTTCACGTTCTTATCTGGGGAGATCTGTTTAACAGGCAGTGAAATCATTATTGTTTGAAAATGTCAGTTGGGCAACTGCTTTAAATGTCCAGGCGACCTGATGGCTATCAATCAGGATTCGAGCGAATTTGATAGTAACGCAATAATGATTCACGGCGCTTGTTTGGGCAACCATTCAGGTGATTAAGCAGAAGTCAGCAGACGACATAGTAGCCAAATGCCCATCGTAATGGTTGGGACACGGTGAAGGTCTGAACATTAGATGAGGAGCAGCCCGCTCTACCTTTGGCTTACGTCAGGCGGTAGATGAGTTGGTAGCGAGCCTCAAACTTTAATTTAACTTAACTATTCTTTAAAATGATATTATTTGAGAAAATACTCAGCTCCCCAAATTTACAGGACGCATGGCAACGTGTGAAACGAAATAAGGGAGCGGCAGGTGTTGATGGTTTAAGTATTGCAGATTACCCAAAGTGGATTTACACCCATTGGGGCGGCATTAAAATAGGCTTAGAGCAAGGGTATTACTGCCCGCTCCCAGTCAAGCGCATAGAAATTCCCAAACCAAATGGCGGCATTCGTCTATTGGGAATTCCTAGCGTGAATGACCGTGTGATACAACAAGCCATCTGCCAAGCATTACAGCCCATTATTGATCCTCAGTTTTCAGACCATAGTCATGGCTTTCGCCCTAATCGCAATGCGCATCAAGCTGTTAAATCGGTGCAAAGAGGGATAAAAGACGGGTATAGCCATGCGGTGGATATTGATTTATCAAAGTTCTTTGATGAAGTCGACCATGATTTGTTGATGGATCGGGTCTCAAAATGGGTGGATGATCCGCGCGTATTAGCACTGATTGGAAAATACCTTCGTGCAGGGGTTAGCATTAACGGCAAAGTGGAGGCGAGTTTAAAAGGCGTACCGCAAGGTAGTCCGTTGTCTCCCTTACTGGCTAACATTATGCTTAATGACCTTGATCGTTATTTAGAAAACAAAGGCTATCGTTTCGCACGTTATGCCGATGACTTTGTTATCAGCGTTAAATCCCTTGTTGAGGGAGAACGCATTAAAGCGGAAGTTGTTGTTTTTCTGGACGCGTTAAAGTTACCGATTAACGAAGAGAAAAGCCAAGTCGTGCCAATAAAACAGCTGTCTTTTCTTGGCTTTATATTCAAAGGCAAGAAAATAATTTGGAGTCCGAAAAGTCTAGCCAACTTCAAGCACCGCATCCGTGAACTTACGGGACGTTCTTGGGGGATTAGTTGGGCTTATCGGTATCAACAACTCCGACGTTATATTGTTGGCTGGATAAATTATTTTGGCTTAAGCGAATACTATCGCCCCGTTCCTTTATTGGATCAATGGATAAGAAGACGTGTACGCATGTGCTATTTGAAACAATGGCGTAAACCGCGTACGCGAATTCGTAACTTGATACGGTTGGGCGTGTCGAAAATGACAGCGATTAGGCTAGGCTTGAGTTCAAAGGGGTATTATCGGTTAGCAAAGACAAAAGCGATACAAATGGGTCTTAATAATGACTGGCTAACGTCACAAGGCTTAGTGTCTGTTCAACAACAGTGGTCAAAGTTCCATTATTCATAATGGCTAATGAACCGCCCTATGCGGAGCCGCAGGTAGGGTGGTGTGGGGAGGGCGAGAGAGAAACTCGCCCTTACCCGATTATTACGGGGAGCCGTTAGTTATTTAGAGTGTACCTTGCGTAACCATACCGAGAAAGACAAATAGGCATTGGATAAAAAGCACAGATTAAACTATTATGGCTATAATGTTGGCCATCATAGATAAAAAATTCAAAAGGGTCTGTTATGAAAACAAGCACTATCGCAGAAGTAAAAAATAACTTATCACACTTGATTTACCAAGTAGAAGGGGATGAACCCGTGCACATTACACGCTATGGTAAACCCGTTGCCGTGATGATGTCAGAAGCACAATACAACGCATTAGCAACCCCGATGAAAAGTCTAAATGCAGCTATATTAAATTGGCGATCTAAATTAGGAAGTGACGTTGATTGCGGACTAACGGATACAGAGCTATCTACTATTCGTAGCGAAGCAACAACACGAGAATTTACATGGGACGAATAAAATATTTATTAGATACCAATATCCTATCTGAGCCTGCACGCATAAAACCCAACGAAACAGTCATGCAAAATTTTACCCAATACGATGGGCAATATACAACAGCTGCAATAGTCTGGCATGAACTACAGTATGGCTGTGCACTATTAAAAGAATCCAAACGAAAAAAAGAACTACAGAGTTATTTAACCGTATTAAAAAACAACGGCCTAAATATCCAGCCCTATGATCATCGCGCAGCCGAATGGTTTGCCAAACAGCGAGCAACATTAAAAGGACAAGGGAAGGTCGTTAGTTATGCTGATGGTGAAATTGCTGCGATAGCTGCGGTTAATAACTTAGTACTGGTGACACGTAATACCCGTGATTTTAAAGACTACACAAATTTAGATTTAGCTAACTGGTTTGAGTAAAGGCATGCCATGACTAATATCCCCATCAATAATCCCGGATACCCCTAAATCCAATCGCTGCCGTATAGGCGTTAGCCATTGGGCTTTAAAGTATCTCGTATTATTAAGCATCAGATAAATTTACCACCCAAAACTAAAATACAACTGTACCCGTGTTACCAAGCCAATAACTGCCGCCCATACGGCAGCGATTGGATTTAAAGGCACCCAGGATTTATCAGGCGCTAGATAAATTTGCCGCCCAAAACGTAGCCCATACCGTACCCCATGCACTATAAGGCTTGGCACTGATTTAGGCGGCAAGGGCGGCGAAGAAGGCGAACACGAAACGAAGTAGCGTCAGCGAAAGAGTGGCGTTCGCCGACCCCCGCGTAGCCATAGGACCGGGTGTTTTGTCGGAATCTGAGCGTTAGCGAGGGTGGAGACAAAATACAAGGCATTCCGAAATGGCGTCAAGTCATTTGAGGTAGTGCTGCGAAGCCAGTACCGAGCTTGCGCTGGTATGGCGAAGCGGTACGGACGCAGGACGAACGTGGGCCGCCGCAGGCATAGACGCCACGCAATTTTTCGCCGCGGAGACCGGACGGACCCCCTCGCAGCTTTCGCGAAAATAGTGGCGCGCTTACGCCCTCCAGCATGAGTGTGGCTGAATTAGCGAAACAGGAAAAAATTCCTTATGGAACCCTGTATACCTGGAAACAGCTTCATATTGCTAAGACAAGCCATGACGAGGAACCAAAGCGTGAAATGACAAGCGTTTCTACAAAACACCGGCAATGCGGACACTCATGTTTTTTATCAAAAACTGTTTCAATTAATTCATACACTTTGGGTTAATCAGATAATTGCCCCAGCTCTCGCGTCAAAATAGTGCGTTGATGATGATCTAAATTATCAACAGTGGAAATAAACTTTAAAAACTCGTCAGCTTTCATTGCACCCCTAAACTTAAAGACTAAATTAACTTATACTCCTTTGTGATGATTTTTCCATACTTAATGAGGACATAGCCTTCAATTTTTTAGGGTGAAACTCACACTTATTTATCCGAATTCAATTTTTTACAGTTGTCACGCAAATCAGCTACTTAATTAATGCAGTATGAGATAGTCAATTGTGGTTTTTGCTGGTAAATGTGAGGCTGTTTCTTAAAAAATAGGTACTGCTTAACAAATATTAGCTATACTTTCACTGGGTTATCCCAGATCCATGGTTATTTAAAATTTAAAATTTAAAATTTAAAAATTAAGGAGTTTTAGTGAGAAAAATACTGATTGTACTGGTTTTATTGTTTGTAAATGCATGTAGTTCAACACTTCCAGGCATTAAATATATGCCTGATGTCCATCCTGGACATGAACTAATTCAACTTTCAGATATTCAAACACCAAAGGGGTATTCAAAAAACCTACTTATTAACATACCTAAAAATGATACAGAATTAGACGACGATGATTTTTTTAACAAAAACGCTATAAGTCTAAAGCCTAGCAAGACAATAATAATTTCAGTGCCTCGGGGGGAAAAGGCTGCCCTTGACATTGATAATCAATCGCAAGTTGACCAACCTAATAATGGTTATGGTAGTTTGGGATATTTTAACAGGCGAGAAACTTTTATTGAGAATGCACTACTCCGACAAGGTTTTGATGTTGTTGATAGATCTAGGTTTGAAGCAAAACTACGCGATATGCGAGATAGAGCAACAAATGATGATGGAAGCTGGTGGTCATATCGAGATAGGCTTAGTGAAGCGCAAAGAAAGAAAATAAGTTTTCTCGAAAAAGAAAGAGATTCTGACCGATTAAGCAAAGATGAAGCTAATAGAAAAATTATGCTTGTTTTAGGGGAAAATAAAGATCAATCTTCAGTAACAGGAACGACTAAAGAAGGTCGTAGGGAAATGTCGGATATATCAGAAGTTATCAGAGCTGCAAAAGCAGATGGCGATGCTAAGGCTAACTATGTTCTTTTAGTAAATTATCTTGATATTATAAAGCCAGACCGAGTTGATGATAATATTTTGCCTTTATATACAATTCCAGAGGTTAAAGATTTGATGAATTTAGATAACGACTTAAGTTGGGGCGGCATCGAAAATGATACTGCAAAGACCTTCTCGCGGATGCCAAGAGGAATAACAACTCCAGGCTATTTCGCTAAATTAAGTGCTAAGTTAATTGAGGTATCATCAGGAAAAATTGTCTGGTTGGGCGAGCATATAGTTAACTCACTCTCTGCTAGAGATGTTCAAATTGAAATAAACATCAACAAAACTCCTGCGAATTTTCACCAACAAAAAAGATTACTAGAAATTCATAACAGCAAGTTAAATATTGCTTATTCATCCATGTTAAGCAAAAAACAACAGCTTGTTGATACATATACTAAATATATGAAACCCATTACAGTAAAATCGGATCAGTTTGAATTGTTAAAGCGTAGAAAATCCTCAGAAATAGATCAAGCCAAACTTAGTTATGGTAATGCTCTGACTAATTATAAAACGATGTCTGAAAATCATAATTTTGGTTTAACTGAAGTGTATGACTATGATCACAAAATAAACATATCGCTTAGTTCAGATTTAAATTACCTAAAAGAAAAAAAGAAGTACGACCTTGATAAACAAGAGAGAGATGTATTAAATAAACATCTTGAGTTTCTTATGAAGGAAGTTGTTAAGCGGTTGATTAAAACAATCAAAGTAAAATAACTAATGGCTCTTTTCAATAATGCAGGGGAAGGTGTGTATTGTGTGATACCTGTGATATAGCAACAACTAAAAATACCTAACCCTTAAAATTAATGGCTAGGTATTTTTTTTTAATCTGGCACAACTTATGTAGTAAAGAGACGGGGCAAAATAACACCATCCTAGTTTCATTCACCTTTGAAGTAGCAGGAGAGAAGGGATCTAAAATGCAGCATATCGAGTGTGCAATTATTTATTAGAGTCTTCCCTCAGTTTTATATTGTGATTACTTGGTGATTAAGGTTTAATTGCACTCATACTTTATGTGTTAGACGGATGAGCAGCTTCATGACCACTATTTACGAAAATCAAGTACAAGAACTTTATATTGCTTATTTTGGGAGAGCCGCTGATCCAGCTGGCCTCGCTTTTTATGCGGACTCGCTGAGTGTTAGTGCGACAACCATTGAAGCAATCGCTTCTAGTTTTGCGAACTCCACCGAAGCACAAAGCATCGTTGCCTTATCGACCACAGAATTTCTAACGGTTATGTACCAGCAATCGTTTGCGCGAGAGTACGACACGGCACTGGATGGAACATTTTGGGCTGATGCCATAGACTCAGGGGCAACAACTAAGTCCTTAGCCATGGTGCAAATACTACAAGGAGCACCAGAAGGCAGTCAAGATGCTGATGCTGTTGCTAATAAAGTTAATGTAGCCAGTGTCTTTACAGCTGCAGTGGAAGCGGGTGAGAAAAAATATGCGGGTTCAGAAGTAGCTACTTTAGCAAAGGCGTTATTAGAGGGTGTCACACCCGATGAAAATACTGTTACAGAAGGATTGGCTCAAGTATCAAGTATTGTTAGCACGATGCCTAATTTAGATGGTAGTCCTATTGCCGATGAAATAGCCCCAACAGAGATAGCATTAAGCAGCTCCACCGTGTCAGAAAACATCACTGGATCAGTCATTGGAACGTTAGCAGCAACAGATGCAGATGAGACAACAACACTGAATGGCCAACATAGCTACGAAGTAAACGATACTAGGTTTGAAGTGATCAATAATGAGCTCCAACTTACTCAAGAAACAAGCCTAGATTTTGAAGTAACCAACACAGTAGACATTATAGTAACAGCCACAGATGGCGGTGGACTAACAACCTCTCAGGGTTTTACTATTAGCGTCACAGATATCAATGAAGCACCTACTGAAATTGTATTGACAAGTAATACTGTTGCAGAAAATTCAGCGGGAGAAGTGATCGGAATACTCAGCGCAGTTGATGTAGATTCAGAAGCAACCACTAACGGTCAGCACAGTTATGGAATTGATGATCTTCGGTTTGAAGTGGTTAATGGCGAACTAAAGCTGACAGATGAAACAAGTTTGGATTTTGAGACAGAAAATAGTATTGATTTAACTATTACAGCAACAGATGGTGGTGGGTTAGAAACCTCTCAGATTATTGCTATAGGTATTATTGATTCGACAGATATTTTTTTCTCCATCACATAAAACTTTACACGGTAATTTAAACAAAACAATAAGTCTATTCTAGATATTGAATTAAAGCATTGTTATGGATAATATAACGGACTAGTTTGATAGTGTTATGCGACTTCGAAGTCGAGCCTCTGTCCTTTAAAATTCCTAACTATCAGTTGTCTAGGTGGCATAATCTTTTAGTAATGGAGCTTTGATATGATTAGAAATATAATATTTTTTGACCAAGGGGTTGTCAATTACGAAACTTTAATCGCAGACTTACCGACTGATAGCGTTTGGTTTTTACTTAACTCTGAGCAAGACGGTATCGAGCAAATGCAAGCGGTGTTGACTGATTACAGTGATTTGGATGCTATCCACATTATCAGTCACGGATCTGAAGGGTCGATTGTGTTGGGTGCTACGGTGCTGAATAGTGAAAATTTAGTGGCTTATAGCGAATCATTAGCTGCGATTGGAACTAGCCTTACAGCGACGGGAGATATCTTGTTATATGGTTGTGATGTCGCACAAGGAGTTTCAGGGCAAGCGTTTGTTGAAAGTTTGGCAGAGATAACGCAGGCGGATGTCGCAGCGAGTTCCGATTTAACCGGATCCGCTGTTTTGGGAGCTAATTGGAAGCTAGAACAGCGCACTGGGAGCATTGAAGCCGCTAGTTTATCTTTTGCTTATCAGGGTGTATTGGTTAATGAACTTAGCTCAAATACTTTACTGTTCCCAGGGCATACTATGGGTGAGTTTCTTAATTGGTATGCTTTTGCCGCGATAAAAGATGATGGGTCCGTGGTGACTTGGGGGAATTCGTCTTATGGGGGCGATAGTAGTGCAGTATCGAGTCAAATTGACGGATCAATTGATGTCGTACAGATTTTCTCTACAACATTTTCCTTTGCAGCACTGCGCGCTGATGGTTCAGTCGTTACTTGGGGGTATTCGTCTCATGGAGGCGATAGTAGTGCCGTAGCAAATCAGGTTAATGGATCAATTAAAGTCGTACAGATATTCTCTACAGACTCTTCCTTTGCAGCATTACGTGCTGATGGATCAGTTGTTACTTGGGGGAATAGTGGTGGCGATAGTAGTGCAGTATCAAGTCAGATTGATGGATCTATTGATGTCGTACAAGTATTTTCTGCACACGATGCCTTTGCAGCACTGCGTGCTGATGGTTCAGTCGTTACTTGGGGGGATCCGTCTTATGGTGGCGATAGTAGTGCCATAGCAAGTCAAATTGAAGGATCAATTGATGTCGTACAGATATTCTCTACAACTCTTTCCTTTGCAGCACTGCGCGCTGACGGTTCAGTCGTTACTTGGGGGTACCCGTCTTATGGTGGTGATAGTAGTGCCGTAGCCAATCAGCTCAGCGGATCTATTGATATAGTACAGCTATTCTCTGCTGCGCGTGCCTTTGCAGCACTGCGGGCTGATGGTTCAGTCGTTACGTGGGGGGATTTGACAAGTGGTGGCGATAGTAGTGCAGTATCAAGTCAGATTGATGGATCTATTGATGTCGTACAGATACTCTCTACAAACGTTGCCTTTGCAGCCCAGCGTGCTGATGGTTCAGTTGTTACTTGGGGGGATTCGAGTCAGGGTGGAGATAGTAGTGCAGTAGCAAGCCAGATTAGTGGGTCTATTGATGCCGTACAAATATTTTCTACAAAACATTCTTTTGCAGCACTACGCGCAGATGGATCTGTTGTTACTTGGGGGAATTCATCCCTTGGTGGAGATAGCAGTGCAGTCGCAAGTCAAATTGATGGATCAATTGAAGTAGTTCAGATATTCGCTACACGAAATTCCTTTGCTGCGCTACGTGCTGATGGTTCAGTTGTTACCTGGGGGCACTCATCTGATGGTGGTGATAGTAGTGCCGTAGAAAATGAGGTCGACGGATCAATTGGTGTCGTACAGATATTTTCTACAGATTCTTCTTTTTCAGCATTGCGCGCTGATGGTTCAGTCGTTACTTGGGGGAGTTCGTCTTCTGGTGGTGATAGTAGTACAGTAGCGAGCAAGCTCAGTAGTGGTGTCGTTGGTTTAGCGAATATCTACAGCAATGATGTATTCACCTCTGACGGGGTTGCTAATAATCTACCAACAGGAAATGTTTTTATCAGTGACTTAAGTCCTGAGCAAGGGCAGCTATTAACAGCAAGCAACCTGATAAGCGATACCGATGGTTTAGGCGCGGTCACTTACACATGGAAAGCGGATACAGCTGTATTAGGTACAGGTGACAGTTATACCGTTACGCAGGGTGCAGTAGGCAAGGTCATTACAGTTACCGCAAGTTATACTGATAATCTAGGAAATAATGAAAGTGTAAGCAGTCAGGCAAGCGCAATCGTTACCGAAAACTTGCCAACTGAAGAGATTTTCAGCAACTATTCTGGTGCTGCTAGTACTTTGCTGTACCAAGGGCATACTATGGGAGAGTTTTCTAATCTCTATGCTTTTGCCGCGATAAAAGAGAATGGCTCGGTAGTTACTTGGGGGAATTCGTCTTTTGGTGGTGATAGTAGTGCCGTAGCCAGTCAGATAGATGGATTAATTAATGTCGTAGAGGTATTTTCTACAGGTTATGCTTTTGCAGCATTACGCACCGATGGATCAGTCGTTACTTGGGGGGATTCACGTTTTGGTGGTGATAGTAGTGCCGTAGCCAGTCAGGTAGGTGGATTAATTAATGTGGTACAGATATTCTCTACATTAAACTCCTTCGCTGCACTGCGCGCTGATGGATCAGTCGTTACTTGGGGGTACTCTTCTTATGGTGGTGATAGTAGTGCAGTAGCCAGTCAGATCGACGGGTCAATTAATGTCGTACAGATATTCTCCGCAGGTTATGCCTTTGCAGCACTACGCGCTGATGGATTAGTTGTTACTTGGGGGCTTTCGTCTTATGGTGGTGATAGTAGTGGGGTAGCCAGTCAAATTGACGGATCAATTGATGTTGTACAGGTATTCTCTACAGAAAGTTCTTTTGCCGCATTGCGCACTGATGGGTCAGTTGTGACTTGGGGGGGGGCGTCTTACGGTGGTGATAGTAGTGCCGTAGCCAGTCAACTTGACGGATCAATTGATGTCGTACAGGTATACTCTACAGAATATTCTTTTGCCGCACTGCGCGCTGATGGTTCAGTCGTGATTTGGGGAAATTGGTCTAATGGGGGGGGGAGTGCCATAGCGAGTCAAATTGACGGGTTAATTAATGTGGTACAGGTGTTTACTGTGAACAATGCCTTTGCCGCACTGCGCACTGATGGGGCAGTCGTGACTTGGGGGAGTTCGTCTTACGGTGGTGATAGTGCCGTGTCCAGTCAAATTGATGGATCAATTGATGTTGTTCAGATGTTTTCTACACAATATGCCTTTGCCGCACTGCGCGCTGATGGATCAGTCGTTACTTGGGGGTCTTCGGGTTCTGGTGGTGATAGTAGTGCAGTAGCCAGTCAGATCGACGGATCAATTGATGTCGTACAAATATTTTCTGCAGGTTATGCCTTTGCAGCATTACGTGCTGACGGTTCAGTCGTGACTTGGGGAAGGGCGGTTTCTGGTGGTGATAGTAGTGAAGTAGCCAATCAGATAGACGGATCAATTGATGTGGTGCAGGTGTTTGCTGCACATGATGCTTTTGCAGCATTACGTGCAGATGGTTCAGTTGTTACTTGGGGGAATTCGTCTTATGGTGGTGATAGTAGTGCCGTAGTAAGTGAACTCAGTAGTGGTGTCGTTGGTTTAGCGAATATCTACAGTAATGATGTATTCACCGCTGACGGGGTTGTTAATAACCTACCAACAGGAAGTGTTTTTATCAATGACTTAAGCCCTCAACAAGGGCAACTATTAACAGTCAGCAATCTGATCAGCGATATCGATGGTTTAGGTGCGGTCACTTACACATGGAAAGCGGATGCAACTGTATTAGGTTTAGGCGACAGTTATACCGTTACACAGAGTGCAGTCGGTAAAGTCATTACCGTTACTGCAAGTTATACTGATAACCTAGGGAATCATGAAAGTGTAAGCAGTCAGGCAAGCGCAATCGTTACTGAAAATTTACCGGTAGAAGGGATTTTTAACAATTATGCTGGTGCCAATACTTTGTTATATCCAGGTCATACCATGGGTGAATTTCATAATTGGCATGCTTTTGCTGCGATAAAAGAGGACGGATCAGTGGTTACTTGGGGGTCTTCGTCTTTTGGTGGCGATAATAGTGACGTAGCCAGTCAGGTCGACGGGTCAATTGATGTCGTACAGGTATTCTCTGGAAGCCAATCTTTTGCAGCACTCCGAGCTGATGGATCAGTCGTTACTTGGGGGTCTTCGTCTTTTGGTGGCGATAGTAGTGACGTAGCCAGTCAGATCGACGGATCAATTGATGTCGTACAGATATTCTCTTCAGACATATCCTTTGCAGCACTCCGAGCTGATGGATCAGTCGTTACTTGGGGGTTTTCGTATTCTGGTGGTGATAGTAGTGCAGTAGCCAGTCAGATCGAGGGGTCAATTGATGTCGTACAGATATTCTCTGCAAGTGAATCTTTTGCAGCACTTCGAGCTGATGGATCAGTCGTTACTTGGGGGGATTTGGCAAGTGGTGGCGATAGTAGAGCAGTAGCAAATCAGATCGACGGATCAATTGATGTGGTACAAATATTCTCTGCAAACAAATCTTTTGCAGCACTCCGTGCTGATGGTTCAGTCGTTACTTGGGGGGCTTCGTCTCATGGGGGGGATAGTAGAGCAGTAGCCAGTCAGATCGACGGGTCAATTGATGTTGTACAGATATTCTCTACAGGCTCATCCTTTGCTGCATTACGCGCTGATGGTTCAGTCGTTACTTGGGGAGATTCATCCAAGGGTGGCGATAGTAATGCAGTAGCCAGTCAGATCGACGGATCTATTGATGTTGTACAGATATTCTCTACAGGCTCATCCTTTGCAGCACTCCGAGCTGATGGATCAGTCGTTACTTGGGGGTATTCGTATTTTGGTGGCGATAGTAATGCAGTAGCCAGTCAGATCGACGGATCAATTGATGTCGTACAGATATTCTCTACAGGCTCATCCTTTGCAGCATTACGTGCTGATGGATCAGTCGTTACTTGGGGGGATAGTGATGGTGGCGATAGTAGTGCCGTAGCGAGTGAACTCAGCAACGGTGTCGTTAGTTTAGCGAATATTTACAGCAATGATGTATTCACCGCTGACGACGGGGTTGCTAATAACCAAACACCTATTGTACAAACACTGATTGCAGATCAAACTTTTTCTACTGAGCAGTCATTTTATTATACTTTACCAAGTGCTAGTTTTTCCGATCCTGATGGTGATCAGCTCACTTATACAGCGACACTTTCTGATGGCTCAGCTTTACCTACTTGGTTAACGTTTAATCCAGCAAATAGAACTTTTGGCGGTGAACTGCTCGATGAGTACAAAGGTAGTTATGATATTAATGTGATTGCGACAGATTCTGATGGGCTGTCTGTTAATGATACGTTTCAATTAACGATTACTCATGAAATTCCTGAATTAGATTTTAAAATTACATCTGACTCATTAATATTAGCAGCTGTTAATTTAGCTGCAAGAGCCTATTCAGATGCGCATCATAATGAAAGTAGTGACTATGAATCAAGGGTGAATGACGTTAATGACGCGGTAGAAAATTGGTCTCCACTTCCTACTGAGTTACTTTTTTTTACTGTTCCTGAAGGTCAAGAGCTTAAAAAAATGGCTGATGTAACTCGGTTTGATAACGAGCATGCGTCAGTATCGCTGGGCCTTACGATGTTAGATGGTAAACGTACTTTAGGTGTTGCATTTGAGGGTACAAATTTTCCACTGATGGATGTTGATCCTCAGCAAAGGCATGATTTATTAGATGATGCTGTCAATGTAGATAGGCATTATGATTTATTGGAAGGTTTTTTATCTCATGTCCATGACTTTGCAGAGGATCCAAATAATAATATAGAGCAAATATTAGTGACAGGACATAGCTTAGGTGGTTCTATGGCGCAAATGTTTATGTCTCAATATGGTGTTACTGATAATGAATATATAGGATTTACCTTTGGTCAGCCTGGTACTTTATCAAAACCAGAAGAAGGTAATCTTCCTGCAGATAGATTTATCAACTTTCTACACAGTGAGGATGCGGTTCCATTTCTTGGAACAGTAAATAATGATTCTAAATTAAAAACAGCTGGGCTTCTTGTCGATATATTTGACTCTGTATTGGATTACGTTACCAGCGGATTAAGTGATGCGCTTATTGAAACTTTATCCTCTCTAGATGTCTTTTCAAGTCCTACTTCGGATGCCATTGCAGACTTTTTGAGAATTCTACTAGGTGGAGATTCAGCCATTCCTATTGGCACTGAATTGAATGCCTATGAGGATTTGGCAGAGTTTTTTGACTTTGAAGGAGATGATAAGGTTCAACAATTAAAGGAAGAGTTTGACTATGCTATGGGTAGGGCTGAGTATCAAGTGCTGGGTAAACTAGCCGTTATTCTTGCTGATTATCCAGGTGGTGGAATCAATACAGCAAGTTTTGCTGAACATGCATTATTCTTTTCTAATGATAGTAATGCTGAAGTTAACTATAAAAACTCGATTTTAATGCTGGAAAAAGAACTTGGTGATGCCGTACTGCGTGATGGTGGGCGTTTTCAAGTTGGGACGTCAGGCAATGATAGTCTTTCCGTTAGTCAATCGCCTATTACAACAGTGATTACAGTGGCGGGCGATGGTGATGATACGATTTCTATCTTAGACGATGTTTTTGATAAATATCCATATCAATATTATGGCGGTAAAGGTGCAGATAAAATACATGCAGGTGCTGGAAATAATAGTATCAATGGTGGGGAAGGAAATGATGAATTAAAAGGGGGATATGGAAATGATACCCTCTATGGAGATAGTGGAAATGATACCCTCTATGGTGAAGGGCAGCTATTCTCACTGATTTTCGGCGGGAACGACTCGCTATATGGAGGGACAGGTAATGATGAGCTGTATGGCCAGTCGGGTGATGATATTTTAAATGGCGGTAGTGGCAGTGATCTATTAGACGGCGGGTCTGGTGCTAACACCTATGTGTTAACATTGAATTCATTGACATCAAATAATTTTGATATTGATACAATTTCAGACTTTGATCCCAACTCAGGCGATAGAATACAAATAGAAGATGATCAGGGTAATCTTTTATCGATTGAAGGGGTCAAAAGCTTACTTACTTCTCAAGTAACATATGGCTGGGGATTTAATACTCCCCCTCACCGTAAATTAACGTTTAGTACTTTCGATCTCAACTCTTTAACTATTGAGGTTGAGAATTTATACCGTGACCTTGTTGTAGGTGATTTCATTTCTGCTGGTTTCAATTATGGTTCAGTTATTGATGGCTATATTGCAGGTGCTTCAATTTATGTTGATGCTAATAATGATGGTATTCCGGATGCTAATGAATTTACTGGGGTTACTACCGATGAGCAAGGTAACTATGCCATTGATGCAAGTTTAACAGGCGCAATTATAGCTGTTGGCGGAACGAATATAGATACCGGCTTATCGAACCAATTAATTCTAACCGCACCTGAACACTCTTATGTAATTACGCCCATAACCACCTTAATACAATCTTATATTGTAGAGAATGATACGACAGTCGCAGAAGCAGAAGATGTGATTCAAACGGCCTTAGGAATTACAGCAGATGTGAGTTTGACCTCATACGATGCACTAAGTATTGATACGCCAGATGCCGTGAATATTCAAAAAATTGCATCACAAATTGCCTCATTGGGAATTGAAGCTGAAAAATCTGGTTATGATTTTTCAGCTATCTCAACGAGCCTTTCAGTCGCAGCAGCAAGTGGTGAAACAATTGATCTAGACAGTATAGAAAGCTTAGAAAGTATTTTAGGCTCTACTGTTAGTAGTGAAGTGATCAATGAGTCGGTAACCAAAAATACGCAAATTGAAAGCATTACTTCTCACTCAGAAATTACTCAATCCATGATGGATAAATCTCCCATTGAAGGAAATAGTAACCATAGCATTAACTTCTTGTTACAAATTAATACCGCACTCGACGTTGATGCCTCTGTTGAATTCCATACGCGCGATGGTAGTGCAATTGCAGGCCAGGATTATATTGCAGCGTCAGGCATAGCAACTATAGCTGCAGGAGAAACCAGCTCATTAATTGCAGTAGAGATAATCGCAGACAATCTTATAGAAGATGATGAAACATTCGATTTAGTTATTAGCAATCCAGCCGGCGGAGGGTTTTTGGGAAGTGAAATTGAATTAGTCGCGGTGAGAACAATAGTAGATGATGACTTTTTATAGGCAAATTGTAGAGATTTATTGAGTGTAATTAAAAGGGTGAATATCGAGAGGTAAGGGATGCTTACTTTTCGATGACAGCTTCTTTTAATGCAGTATTCGTTGGTCAGATTGATTAGGAAATGAAGCAGAAGGAGGGTTAATTTTAAACTCAAGTCGCCACTCCGCTTTAGCCGCACTTTCTACAAGTAAGTGGCGTAACTGAAGGCCTAAAGTTTGATCAATCGAGAAAGTCACTCCCTTACCAGATTCCGGCGTTAGCGAAAGCTTTAATTGATCGTCAGCAAAGCTTGTAGATATGTTTACCAATAGAATAGGCTGCTCACCTAAAGGGTAGCTATAGTCATTATTTTTATAATGAGAAGTAGTGTTAGCTTTCTGTACGAGCTTCTCGTGTTGAAGCTTAATCATCTCTTCAGCTACGCGCTGATCATGGTATGTATTAACCGAAGAATCAGGGCTGAAGTTGCTATTTGTTTCCTTATCAATCGCTTTAGTCAGGGAAGGATAAAGTAAAGCAACATAACGTCGCGTTAACAAGAAACGAAATTCATTAGTATCAGTCGTACTTATTTTTAATAGTAGTCGATCTTCAGCAGGTAGGAATTGGAGTTGTACTTGATGTATTTGGCTCATGCTTAATGATAACTGAAATTGGAGGGTAGTCGGAGTAAGTAGTGAAATTACTTTTTACCGGAAATGGACAGGGGGCTTTTGTTAAGCAAAAAAGCCCCGAAAAGATAAATCTCATCAGGGCTTTATTGGTTCGGTGCTGTTAGTCTAAAAAAAGGAAGTCATCAATTCCTTAGCAGAAAGCTCGCCTTTTTTAATAATAGGGATAGGACCGTAGGATGTACCAACCGTTCCTATAAATTGGTATTTAATGCCACCTTGAAAAAGTGCGCTCTTGGCAATGCCCATAAAATCGGTTGTATCAAGCTCGAT
>ENA-OSET01002393-OSET01002393.1-sediment-metagenome-genome-assembly--contig:-NODE-2393-length-18210-cov-4.324822_pt1 | contig 18210 bp, 15 predicted proteins | sample MGYA00237882_ERZ534229 | MGnify/ENA primary metagenome ERZ534229 (study PRJEB26408, sample SAMN06266212) | sediment metagenome | isolation source: Hudson Canyon methane seep mesocosm | place... | reverse complement strand
GTACAAACTTTGATTTACATTTGCAAAACCAACTTTAAACCTAGCGTTAGATCGTAAAACTGCATTTTCTAGATACAAGTTGCTTTTATTAAAATATCCTATTAATAAATCATGAGGTTCTTCTATAAAAGATCTAAAATATTTATTTTTTATTTCTCCTTTCCAATTAAAATCTTTTTCTGTAAAGTACTTGTAGGAAGGAACATCTTTCTTGCTAAATGGCCTGTAATTATAAATTCTTATATTTCCTAGGCCTAAATTTTTTTCAACCTCATCTTCAATTTTAATCCATTTATATATTTCTCCTGATGCAATAATACCAATAGTATAAACCTCTTCATTAGAAACTTCTCTTTGAGCTTCTTTTTTTTTCAATAACTTATTGAAACGTTTTTTTATAATAGATTTTTTCAAGAGAATTGAATTGTATTTGGTTAACTTTTGTAAAAATAATATATATTTTCTTTTACACTAAACGAATTTATAACGTAAAATAGTATTCTTTGATATTTTTATGAATATTGATTATTTTAATAATTTGGTTTCTAGCTATAATGGAATATTAGCTACCTTAAACTTTATAATAAAGAAGCTCTTAAAATTTTAAGAGCTTCTTTTATTATTTATATTTTCTGTCTATTATCTTCAGACTGTGTATCAATCAGTTTATTGTACGGATCTATGCCAACTTCTGTAGGTTTTTTATCAACAATAATGGTAACTTTATTATTGATATTGGTAATTTTATGCTTCTTAAAATACAATTCTACCTCTTCATTTTTACCATCAATTTCTTCTTCAGTAAAAACACCAACATCAATATAATCTTCTAATTTTGAAGACAAAATAGGTTTTTTCATTTTATCATTTTTATAAGATATTGTATCCCCAACTTTATCTCCATAAAAACGTTTTCCTTTTTCATCATTTCTATATTTGGCCACTTCAAACTCAATATCAACTTGATATTTCCCATTATCTAATTCCGTTACTTTTGTATCTTTTATTCTATTTTTATATAGAGTAATTGTTTCAAACATGTCTTTAATTACATACTGTAAAGAATCTGGAGTAACCTCTTTTAAATGATCTACAAACTCAATAGATGTTGCATAAGGAGGCTCCTGAAATTTTACTTTATTAATGAATTTTTGAATGGCTCCATTCATTTTTTCTTCGCCAATATAATCGCTTAAAGCATACAAAACCATAGATCCTTTTTGATAATGTATATATCCTTGACCGTCATTATACATTAAAGGTTTTTCGCGTTTACGCTCTAAAGTTCTTTGCAATAAATATCCGTCTAACGCTTCTTTTAAAAAGGTTCTCATTTTATTTTTTCCTTGTGATTTTTCAATCACTTTAAGCGAAACATATTCAGCCATACTTTCGGAAAGTAAAGTTGCTCCTAAAACATCTGCTCCAATTACTTGGTGCGCCCACCATTGATGTGCTACTTCATGCGCAGTTACTGCAAAAGGATAATCAACTCCACTATCATCTTTATCATCTACATCTGCAATAAAACCAATTCCCTCAGAAAAAGGCATTGTATTTGCAAAGGCTTGTGCAAATGTTCCTCCTGTTCTTGGAAACTCAATAATTCTTGCTTGTCTGAATTGATATGGACTAAAATTTTCTCCATTATATGTTAAAGAAGCTTTCATGCCTTTCATCATTCTATCTAAATTAAAAGTATGTGGTTTATGATAATAAATCTCTAAACTTATATCATTAAACATTTCCTTTTTTACTTCATATCTACCAGAGTTAAATGCATAAAAATTTAAAATTTTACTATCCATTTTATAATGAAAATATCTACGATCTCCATCTATCCATTCTTTTTGTAAATATCCTGGAGCAATTGCAATTTGATCTGTTGATGTAGAAACTGTTGCTTCAAAATTAATCCAATCTGAATCTTTTGAAATATAAGTATCTCCTAAAGCTGCTGAATCTGAAGGATGCGCTTGTAAATCATTTTTAGGTAAATCGTATTTTTTACGCGTTTTATCATCTGTTAATTCTCCTTGAGAAGAATATCCTAAAGAAGGGAATAAAGCAAAATTATTGATAAAAGTTCCATTTTCTCTAACTGGAGATCTTCTTCTGTATGTTGTATTTTTATTACTCTTTACAGTAACAGCCAACTCTAAAGTATCGCCAGGCATAATTTTATTTTCGAAATGATAAATATCAAAATTATGAATTGTGTCTTTAGAAACTAGTTTGTTAGGTATACTAAACTCAAATGTACTTTTTAATGCATTATGGTTTAGGAAAACACTATCTATTGCAGCATCTGTTTTATTTACCATTTGAATTTTAGCGGATGCTTCAAATATTCTCTCCTTAGGAAAAATATCCATATTTGCATTTACAGCAATTACTCTTGGCTGTTTATAGTCTTCATATTTTTTATATTTTTTCTCCCACTCTACTCTTCTTAATTCTCCTTCTTTTGAAGAAGTTCTTTTTCCTTTAGCACCAGTTTCTTGATAAATTGAAAATCCTAAACTGAAAAATACTAATAAAAATATGGCTAAACTAATTGCATAACCTCCTTTAAGTCTTGCTTTGGCAATTGATAATCTTTCTGCGAAAGAAGCAGGAATTCCTCGAACCCAAAATAAGGCAGACGTTACCAACAAGGCTAAACCCAAAAATATCCAATAGGTTTTATACATCAGAAATGGTGTTAATATTCCATAACCATTCATATCTGAATAACCGAATCCTGGTCCTTGATTGTACTTGTAAATATCTAATTCAACACCAGCCAAAGACAAAAATGGCATTCCAATTGAAATCACTAATAAAATAAACAACCCTAAATATGGATTTCCTATTAAAGTTTGCATAAATATTGACAAGAAAGCCCAAGCTAAATAACCTAATAAACTTAATAAAAACAACTCTTTAAAATAATGCCCAAATTCAAAATTATAATACCCGTTATAGATTTGAAAAATTACGCCTGCAAGCATTATAACTGCTAACAAAATAATTTGCATTTTAACCAAAGCAATTACTTTAGAAAATAATAAGGTCCAATTTGGGATTGGAGTTGCATCAACCAAATGATTTACTCTTGCAATTTTAGCTCTACTTACAAGCATTCCCGCATATAAAAAAGTACAAACATTTATAGAAATTGAGAAGACACCACCAATGTTTAGCATTTTCCAAGTTACAGGTAAGGTAGCTGTTCCAAAAATATTTCCTATTTCTGATAAACCAACAACCATTAAAACCAAACCAACGAGAACTATTGAAATAAATGGCCAACTTTTTACAATATATTTAAAATCAATATTGGATAAATTCCACATGGTTTTTAAATTCTGAGTAAAAGAATAATTGTAATCCACTTTGGGTAGAACAATTCTAGTAATTCCGCTAATATTGGATTTTGTAACTCTTTCACCTTTTGATTTTCTAAATGAAAAAGAAATCGCATTTTGACTAAATTCAAAAAACTTATAAACTAGCCCAAAAATTAAAGTAGAAACTCCTAACCATAATAAACGATTATAAATAATCATTTCTTTAATTGGTATTTGTAATTCATTTTGCTCTGAAGGAGTCCAATATTTCGTGTAATAATTTACAGCACCTGACCCAAAAGGATCTAATAAAGCTAATAAACCTCTTTGTTCAGGATCAGAAAGTACACTTTCTACAACTCCTTGAACAAATAAAAGTACAATTACAGTAATAAAGCCTGCTGCGATATTTCTAGAAAAAGTAACAACTGCAAATACAATAGCACCAAAAAGTAAAATATTTGGAAGAATAAAAACTAAATATGCTTTTGCATAAGTAATAAGCTGAAAAGAACCTACAATATCTGAATTTGTTCCTGGAAAACGAAAACCAATAACCATACCTAATACTATTGATAGGACAATTATGGATACTACAACAATTCCACTAAAAAACTTTGCAAATAAATAATTAGATTTTGTAAAAGGATAAGAATATAATATGGTATGCATTTCACTTTTAAAATCTCTGTAGATAGAAATTCCGATGATAGACGGAAATAAAAAGAAGATGAAAGTAGTTAGTCCATTAAATAAACCATTAACTCCTGAAGGAGAATTTACAATTCTTGAAGAACCTGTGGTTGCTGTAATGGAATCGAATAAACCAGCTGTAGCAGCCGACAAAAAGAAAGATAAGCCAAGAAAAATGGCTAAATAAATATAAAAAGCCGGTTTTTTGAACCAGTATTTTAATTCTTGTTGAAATATTGTTGAAAACATAATATGAATGTAGGTGTTTTATTTTGTTTAAAAATGTTTTAGTAAAGTTCAAATAGTAGAATTTTACATCATAAATTTTAAACCAACTCTGGTTCATCTTTTTTTAGCGCAATAAAATATACATCATCTAATTGTGGAGCAACAGCAATAAAATCTTCTGAAGGTTTTTCAGCAGCATGAACTCTTAAATTTAATGTATTATCTTGGTTATAATTAGATGACAAAATAGAATATAATTTTTCGTTTTCATCTAAATCCTCTCTATCAATAGTTTTCTGCCAAATAGTACCTTCAATTTCCTCAGTGGCTTCTTGTGGAGTAGTATGTTTTAAAATTTTACCTCCATTTAAAATGGCCATTTCATTACACAATTCCTTTACATCTTCTACAATATGAGTTGAAAAAATAACTGTACAATTTGTACCAACTTCTCTTAAAACATTTAAAAATCGATGTCTCTCAGCAGGATCTAAACCAGCCGTTGGTTCATCAACAATAATTAATTTAGGATTATTTAAAAGCAATTGTGCAATTCCAAAGCGTTGTTTCATTCCTCCTGAATAACCTGCTACATGTTTATATCTTACTTCATATAAATTAGTGATTTCTAAAACTTCTTTAACCAATTTCTGTCTATCTGTTTTACTAGCAATTCCTTTTAAAGTTGCGAAATAATCTAATAAATCGTTTGCAGACATTTTAGGATAAACACCAAAAGATTGAGGTAAATAACCCAATACTTTTCTTAAAGACATATTATCTTCTAAAACATTAATATCTCCAAAAGTAATGGAACCAGAATCAGGACTTTGCAACGTTGCTATTGTTCTCATCAAAGATGATTTACCCGCTCCATTTGGCCCCAAAAGACCAAACATTCCAACTCCTATTTCAATGCTTAAATTATCGATTGCTTTTACACCATTTTTGTAGGTCTTTGTCAAGTTACTTATTGCTAATTTCATTTAGTTGGTTTTATTTTAATTCTTTTTTAATCTTTACCGAAGTTGATTTTATTATTTCTCCCTTTTTCTCATCTTCAAACTTAATAATTACAAATTCATAACTATTAATATTTAACAAATATTTTTTTACTTGACTAGCAATCTCATTGGAGTAATTTAACAATAAACTATCTTTAATTAAATGTAAATTATCTTTTTGAAACGTTAAATTCAATCCTTTTTCTTGAAAACCTCCATTTTTGTTCGTGATATAGGTACCTACTGACATTTTATCAAAATCCAGTTCTTTTTTAAGACTTTTCTCAAATCCTATTTTTCCTATTTTAAAATTTGGAGTTACATCTGAAGTTTTCTTTAACTTAGAATTACAATTCATGAAAAGTGAAATGGATAAAAAAAGTAAGAGTAATTGTGCTGTTTTCATTTATAGTTTTTTAATTTAATTCGATTAGTTATTTTATTTTAGAAATTATTACAAAATTCAAACTTAAAATTCTGAAATAGTTGAAAAAACATTTTATTTTTACAACCAACAAAGAAAACATAATTTTTATAAACTTTTTATAATGTCAGAAAAATCAATTTTAAACGAAAAATCATTAGATTTTTTAGAAAAATACTTAAATAATGCAGCTCCAACTGGATATGAATGGGAAGGTCAAAAAATATGGATGAACTACCTAAAACCTTATGTAGATGAATTTATTACAGACACCTATGGTTCGGCAGTTGGCGTTATTAATCCTGATGCAAAATATAAAGTAGTTATAGAAGGTCATGCAGATGAAATTTCTTGGTATGTAAATTACATTTCTGATAATGGTTTAATTTATGTGATTAGAAATGGAGGTTCAGATCATCAAATTGCACCAAGTAAAATTGTTAATATCCATACTAAAAAAGGAATCGTAAAAGGAGTTTTTGGCTGGCCTGCCATACATACTAGAAATAGAGCTAAAGAAGAAGCACCTAAACCTGATAATATTTTTATAGATACAGGTTGTTCCACTAAAGATGAAGTTTTAGCTTTAGGAGTTCATGTAGGTTGCGTTATTACATATCCTGATGAATTTCATATTTTAAATGGCAATAAATTTGTTTGTAGAGCTTTAGATAATAGAATGGGTGGGTTTATGATTGCTGAAGTTGCTCGTTTATTAAAAGAGAACGATAAAAAATTACCTTTTGGATTATATGTGACAAATTCCGTTCAAGAAGAAATCGGTTTACGCGGTGCTGAAATGATTACAGAAACCATTAAACCCAACGTTGCTATTGTTACAGATGTTACCCATGACACTACAACACCAATGATTGATAAAAAGAAAGAAGGTCATTTAGAAATGGGTAAAGGACCGGTTGTAGCCTACGCTCCTGCTGTTCAGCAAAAATTGCGAGATTTAATTACTGAAACTGCTGAAGCTAAAAAAATTCCATTTCAAAGATCTGCGTTATCAAGAGCTACAGGAACTGATACAGATGCTTTTGCTTATAGTAATGGTGGAGTCGCATCTGCTTTAATTTCTTTGCCTTTAAGGTATATGCATACAACTGTAGAAATGGTACATAGAGAGGATGTTGAGAACGTAATTAAAATGATTTATGAAACGCTGTTGAGTATTAAAAATGGAGAAACCTTTTCTTATTTTGATTAAAACTCGATACAAATTTACAAGCTAAAGTTGTAATTGAAGACAGATTTTGTATGGAATTTAACATTTTTTTAAAAAAAAATTTTTGCCTTTTAAAGCTTTTTTTCTAAATTTACTTAAAATACTAAGAACCCCCTATGAAGAAAAAATTATGGAACTAGAAAAAATTTTATCTAGTGAAGTTGTTGATTTGACTTCACTTAAAAGTTTTTTTGCGTCAGATAGAAATATGTTAATTGAAATAATTAGAGTTTTTGTATCTGACACCAAGCTTAAAGTAACTCAACTAGAAGAAAATATTTTAAAGTTAAATTATGAACAGATTATAGAGATTTCTCAATTTTTAAAATCTTCATATGGTTTAATGGGTTTAAGTTGTTTAAATGAACTTACAGTTTTAGAGAAACTCGCTGGTAATGCTAAAAAAGACAATCTTATTATTAAAAAGCTAAATGAGATAATATTTAATAGTAGAGAGAGCATAACCGAATACAAAAAGATTCTAAAAAAACTAGAATCAGCCTAATGTTTTAATGATAAAAGAAATTCAAATTAGAGTAAATCTAATAGAAGAAAAAAAAGAGAATATACTCTTGCAAAAAGTCGTGAAAAAGCTTTCTATTGATAAAAGCGAAATATTTGCAATAAAAACTCTTAAAAAATCAATTGATGCCCGTAAAAAGGATATTATCTTCAATTACATAGTTGAGGTTTATATTAACCAAACTATCCCTGAAAATACTAAAGATGATTTTGAATACAAAGATGTCTCTAATGCAAAAGAAATTCATATTGTAGGTTTTGGACCTGCAGGAATGTATGCAGCATTAAGGTGTATTGAATTGGGATACAAACCCATAGTTTTAGAACGTGGGAAAAACGTTAGAGATAGACGAAGAGACTTACGCAGTATTAATCAATCTCACATAGTAAACGAAGATTCTAATTATTGTTTTGGTGAAGGTGGAGCTGGAACCTACTCAGATGGAAAATTATATACCAGAAGTTTAAAACGAGGAGATGTAAGACGTATTTTCGAAAACTTAGTTTTTCATGGTGCAACCGATCAAATTTTAATTGATGCGCATCCACATATTGGAACCAATAAATTGCCTAAAATTATTCAGAATATTCGTGAAACAATCCTAAAATACGGAGGAGAAATTCATTTCGAAACTCGTGTGACAGATTTTAATATCAAGAATAATAAGTTAAAAACTATTCAATTGAATAGTAACAAGGAAATGGCAGTAAATTCTGTAATTTTAGCAACTGGCCATTCTGCAAGAGACATATATGAATTACTGCACAAAAAAGAAATCGCTCTTAAAGCCAAATCCTTTGCGATGGGAGTTCGAGTTGAGCATCCACAAGAAATCATAGACCAAATCCAATATCACTGCTCAGGAGAAAGAGATGAATTATTACCTGCAGCGGCTTATAGTTTAGTACAACAAGTTAAGAATAGAGGTGTGTATTCATTTTGTATGTGTCCTGGTGGTTTTATAGTACCTGCAGCTACTGCAAATGGAGAAGTTGTGGTTAATGGAATGTCTCCTTCTAGAAGAAATAATAAATTTGCTAACTCTGGAATTGTTGTAGAATTAGACATTGATAAAGATTTTAAAAAATACGAACATTTAGGCGCTTTAAAAGGTTTACAATTTCAAAAAGATTTAGAAAAATTAGCTTTTACTTCTGGGGGCAGAAATCAAACAGCACCTGCACAAAGACTTGTAGATTTTGTTGATGGGAAATTATCCTCAAAACTAAATGATTGCTCTTATCAACCAGGTTTAAAATCAGCACCTATGCATTCTTTGTTGCCTAAAATTATTGGTGGTAGATTACGTAAAGGTTTTACTGCTTTTGGAAAAAAAATGCATGGTTATTATACAAACGAAGCTAATATTATAGGTGTTGAATCTAGAACTTCTTCACCAATTAATATACCTAGGAAAAACAATTTAGAACATCCAGAAATAGAGGGTTTATTCCCTTGCGGAGAAGGAGGAGGTTATGCTGGAGGTATCGTCTCTGCTGCCATGGATGGTGAGCGCTGTGCTGAAGCTGCTGTTGCAAAACTTTAACTCCCTAAATTTGTGTTTATGATAATTGTAAAAACTTCTAAATTTAGTACTAAAAAAACATTTGTACTTTTGTAATTATAACAATTATAATATGACGGAAGATTTAAGTAATTACAGAAAATCATACGAAAAACAAGAACTTTTAGAAAGTAATTGTCCTAAAAACCCAATGGATCTTTTTCAAGCTTGGTTTAAAAATGCAGATGAATCTAATTCAGTTGAAGAAACAAACGCAATGACCATTTCTACAATTGGTTTAGACAATTTCCCAAAAAACAGGGTAGTTTTATTAAAAAAAATCACTGTTGATGGTTTTATTTTTTACACAAATTACAATTCGGAAAAAGGTAAAGCAATTCATTTAAATAATAATGTTTGTTTATCTTTCTTTTGGCCTACATTAGAACAACAAATTATAATTAAAGGAAAAGCAGAAAAACTATCAGATAAATTATCTGATAACTACTTTGAGTCAAGACCAAAAGGAAGTAAACTTGGAGCTTGGGCATCTAATCAAAGTAATGTTGTAAGCTCTCGGAAAGAATTAGATAAAAATCTAAATAACTTTGAAAAAAAATTTGCAAACAAAGAAATTCTAAGACCAAATCATTGGGGTGGTTATGAGATAAAAGCAGAATCTATAGAATTTTGGCAAGGAAGGCCAAATAGAATGCATGATAGATTAAGATATTTTTTGCAAAAAGATTTTTCTTGGAAATTAGAAAGATTAGCTCCTTAAATTTTATATTTACATTACAATTAATCAAAATATATGAAAACTCTTTACATAGTTCGTCATGCAAAGTCTTCTTGGGAGTATTCGGGTGTAGCTGATATAGACAGGCCTTTAAAAAAAAGGGGAATTCTAGATGCACACTTAATGTCTAAATTTATTTCTAAAAAAATAGACAGACCTGATGTTTTTGTTTCAAGCAGTGCAAATAGAGCTTTGCACACATCAATCATATTTTGTGAAAACTTAGGCTACCCCTTGGCCAATCTTCACATTAATAGACAATTGTATAGTTTTAGTGATGGTTACTTAGTAAAAACAGTATGTGCTTTAGATGATGCTTTTAATTCTGCCATTATTTTTAGTCATGATCATGGTATTAATACATTTGTAAATAAATTTGGCAACAAACCAATAGCTCATGTAACTACTTGTGGTATCATAGGCATAAAATTTGAAGAAAAACACTGGAAAAACATCAAAAAAGGAAAAACTTTTATGATAGAATATCCTAAGAACCACAGATAATTTGACAGATTTAAGTATAAAAAAATATGGTGCTATAGACATTGGGTCGAACGCAATTCGACTTTTAGTTTCTAATATTATTATTAAAAAAAATAAAAAAACACAATTCAAGAAATCATCTTTAGTTCGTGTTCCTATTCGTTTGGGTGCAGATGCTTTTGTAAAAGGTTATATCAGCGATGAAAATATAACGAGAATGGTTGAAGCTATGAAAGCCTTTCAGTTATTAATGAATGTGCACAAGGTTGAAAAATTTAAAGCTTGTGGAACCTCTGCCATGAGAGAAGCTAAAAATGGATCAGAAGTAGTTGAAAAAATATTAAAAGAAACTGGTATTAAAATTGATATTATTGAAGGCAAAGAAGAGGCTGCAATTATTTCTTCTACTGATTTAAACGAATTAATTCGTGGAGAAAATTCATATTTATATGTAGATGTTGGGGGTGGAAGCACAGAATTTACGGTTTTTTCTGGAGGTGAAATAATAAACTCAAAATCCTTTAAAATGGGTACAGTTCGATTGTTAAACAATAGAAAATCAGTGAATAAAGAAATTTTCTCAAATGTCGAAAAATGGATTAAAAAGAATACTAAAACTTTAAAGAACATTTCTTTAATTGGTTCTGGAGGTAACATCAACAAAATTTTCAAAATGTCTGGCAGAACTGAAGGTAAACCTATCTCTTTTATATACTTAAATGCTCAATACCAATTTCTTAAACAGATGAGTTATCAAGAAAGAATCTCTGAATTAAGCTTAAACCCAGATAGAGCAGATGTTATTATACCCGCTACAAAAATATATTTATCTGCAATGAAATGGAGTGGCGCTAGTAAAATCTATGTTCCTAAAATTGGTCTTTCAGATGGCATCATTAAAAGTTTATACTATAACAACCTATAATTTATTCAATTTGTTACAAATTTTTAAATGTTTTTAGTACTTTTGAAATTATGTTAATTTATTAAATCAAAGACTTTAATAATGTCTAAAAAAATGAAAAAATATTTATTTACTGCAGTTTTTATTATGATAACAGCAATATCTTTTGGGCAAGATTTACCACCAAATCCTGAACCAGGAAAATGTTATGTAAGATGTAAAACTCCTGATATCTATAAAAATGAAACGGTAAACGTAGCTGTTTCACCTGAATATAGAAAAATAGTGACATATCCTGCGGAATATAACACAATTCAAGAAAAAGTTTTAATTAAGGAAGCTGGTCAAAAACTTTTAGTTGTACCCGCTGTATGGGGTTCACAAGAAGTTACTTATTATGAAAAAGAAGATGGTACTAAATTAGAAACACAAAAAGCAACTTTTGTTCAAGGTTTTGAAACTGTTGAAACTAAAGCGGCAACTGCTAGTTGGCAAATGAGTGAAAAATTACCAAATTGTGAATCAATTAACCCAGACGATTGCAGATATTGGTGTTACAAACCTTTACCAGCTGAATTTAAAACAATGCCGGTTGAAAAGTTACAAAGAGATGCAACTATAACAACCATTAGTATTCCTGGTATTAAAAAAACATATAACAGAAAAGTTATGGTGAAACCACCAACTACTAGCATTGTAAAAACAGAGCCTGAATATAAAACCATACAGAAAACGGTTTTAATTCGTGACGCAAGATCTGAAGAAGTAATTATACCTGCGGTATACAGATCAATAACAAAACAAATATTGGTTCAAAAAGGAGGTCTGACATCTTGGAAAGCCGTTGACTGTGAATTGATAGATAATACTCCTTTACCCATTAATTGGGACTTTTCTAGTGCCACCTTAAACGAAGGAGCAAAGAGAATTATTGATGCTAGATTATTACCTATTGTTAAAGATGGTGTTGCTGTTTACATTGAATCCCATACAGATATGAGAGGGACAAAAAGAGACAATCAAGATTTATCGAATAGAAGAGCAAAATCTGTAACAGATTATTTAATTTCAAAAGGAATAAATGCAAGCCAATTGCGTGCAAAAGGTTTTGGTGAATCCAGATTATTAAATAAATGTTCAGATAACGTAAAGTGTTCGGAAGCTGAACACGCTATTAATAGAAGAACTACTTTTAGAGTCGTTAATCAAAATTAACATTACCTTACCAAAACACAAAAAATCCGAAGCAACTTGCCTCGGATTTTTTTGTTTAATACTTATTTATTACACTCTGAAAAAAAGGATAATAATATTCTGTTATTACATAGCCCTTCTTTTCTGCTATTTTCCTCCCTCTATGATTTACCATTATTAGAGTAGGAAAAGATTTTACTCTATATTTTTTTTGAAGATAAAGGTTCTCACTCATTTTATCAGGCTCTATCAAATCTCTTCTCCTTGGAATATCTACCTCCAAAAGTATTAAGTTATTGTCTGATAAGTTTTTAAATCTTTCTGTATGAAACAATTCTCTATCCAATATCTTACAAGGCCCACACCAATCTGAACCGGTAAAATATAATAAAACAGGTTTCTTCTGCCTTTTAGAATTTTTTAATGCTTCTTTATAAGTAGAACTCCAATTAAGTGCTATCCCTGGGATTTCCCTAAGTTTTATAGTATCCTTTTTAACTTCTTGACCATAAATATCATAAGAAGCTAATAAGCCTATAAAAATAAAAATTCTTAGTAATTTATATATTTTCTGTTTCATTAATTCAAAAGTATCAAAAATAATACCATTTTTAAAAGGTGAACTACAACTTATTAAATAAAATTAAATATTATGAAAAGGCACACAATCAAAGATAAAAAGAAGATATTTATTTTAATAGTTGTACTGATTTAAATGTGTAGTTATTTGATTATTGAAAATATCCTTTCCATTTGCTAAAAAACTAGTTTCAATTTCTATAAAGTACAAATTACTTAAACTACCTTGAAGTCTTATATAATCTTTTTCAGTAGTTAAAAGTATTTTCTTATTCGATTTTATCTCATCAAACTCATACATTGTAGCTTTTAACTCTTTGGCTGAAAAATGATGATGATCTGGGTAATTAAAATGTTTGTATGAAACCTGGTTTTTATCTAGAAATAACAATAAAGGTTTCGGATTGGCTATTCCTGTAATTAATAAAACTTTATAGTTGGATATCTCATCTATTGAAAATTGATTTTTACTAGATTTAATTTTACCGTAAGAAATTTTCGTAAAATAAACTTGCTTATTAAATTTTTGTAATCTTTTTTGGATGGATTGTTGACTTTTAATACTTAAATCTGATGGACACTTAGTTACCACAATTACATCTGTTCTGCTAGCTCCATTTCTGCTTTCTCTTAAATTTCCTGCGGGCAACAAATAATCATCAATAAACAAATCATCAAATTTTGTAAGCAATATATAAAAACTACCTCTAATTTTTCTATGCTGATAAGCATCATCTAATAGTATAACTTCAGGTGATTTTTGTAATATCAACTTATTGACTCCTTTTACTCTATTCGCATCAACAGCAACATTAATATTATTAAACTTTTTAAAGTATTGTAATGGTTCATCTCCAACATCTAAAGCTGAATGTTTTTCATTTAATAAAATATAACCATCTGTTTTACGTTTATAGCCTCTGCTTAAAACTGCAACTTTAAAACTATCTTTTAATAAGCGAATTAAATATTCAATTTGAGGAGTTTTACCTGTACCGCCAACGCTTAAATTACCAACTATTATAATCGGAACTTTAAATCCAGTCTGTTTAAAAATCCCCACATCAAATAAAAAATTTCTTATGGCTGTTGTAGCATGATAAATAATTGAAAAAGGAAATAAAATAAATCTTACAAATTTCATTGACACGAAAATAAGTCATTTTTATGGATTGATGAATTGAAAATGCTAACTTTGATTTTACATACAATTTAATTTATGATTATAAGAGACATCACAAAATATATAGAAGAAATTGCACCATTAAACTATGCTGAAGATTTTGATAACGCGGGTTTACTGGTTGGTAATTATAAAACAGAGGTATTTGGGGTTCTAGTAACTTTGGATACTTTAGAAGAAACTGTAAACGAAGCTATTGCTAAAAACTGCAATTTAATTATTAGCTTTCATCCTATTATTTTTAGCGGATTGAAAAAGCTAAATGGAAACTCCTATGTTGAGCGAGTTGTTTTAAAAGCCATAAAAAATGACATTGCTATTTATGCCACTCATACAGCTTTAGACAACTCCATAAACGGAGTTTCAGCTAAAATAGCAAGTGTTTTAGGCTTAACAAACACTAAAATTTTAATACCTAAAAAAGGCATTATTAATAAATTAACAACTTATGTTCCTTTTAAAAACTTAAATGAAATAAAAGAAGCTCTTTTTTCAGCAGGTGCTGGAAATATTGGAAATTATGATAATTGTTCGTTTATTAATGAAGGAGAAAGTTCTTTTAGAGGAAATGAAAATTCTAATCCTGTTTATGGTAAAAAAGGAATCGTTCAGAATAAAAAAGAAGTACAAATTTCAATTATTTTTGAAGATAAAAATAAAACTGCCATTTTAAAAGCATTGCGTCAAAATCACCCTTATGAGGAAGTTGCTTATGAAATTACTCTTACAGAAAATATTCATCAAAATATTGGTATGGGAATAATTGGGGAATTACCAAATGCATTGGAAGAAAAAGAATTTCTATATTATTTAAAGAAAAAGATGCAAACAGACTGCGTTCGTCATTCAGGTTTTATTCAAAAAAGAATTAAAAAAATTGCTGTTTTAGGTGGTTCTGGAAGTTTTGCCATAAATAATGCAAAAAAAGCTGGAGCTGATGCTTATGTAAGTGCAGATTTTAAGTATCATGAGTTTTTTAAAGCAGAAAATAGTATCCTTTTAGCTGATATTGGCCATTATGAAAGTGAACAGTTTACAAAAAACCTTTTGGTTGACTATCTTACAAAAAAATTTAGTAGTTTTGCAATCATTTTATCAGAAAAAAGTACAAATCCTATACATTATATATAAACATGGCAAAGAAGAAAGAAATTTCAGTTGAAGCAAAGTTAAGAGCTTTATATGACTTACAATTAATAGACTCTAGAATTGACGAAATTAGAAATGTTAGAGGTGAATTACCTTTAGAAGTTGAAGATTTGGAAGATGAAGTTGCTGGATTAAATACTCGTATAGCAAATTTAAATAATGACGTTGCAAGTATAGAAACAGATATCAATAACAAAAAGTTAGCGATTGATGAGTCTAAAGCTTTAATGAAAAAATATGACGAACAGCAACAAAAAGTAAGAAACAATAGAGAGTTTGATTCATTATCTAAAGAAATTGAATATCAAGACTTAGAAATTCAATTATCTGAGAAAAGAATCAATGAGTACAAAGCTAAAATTGCTCAAAAAAATGAATTGGTTGAAACTACTAAGGAGAAATTAGAAAAGCAAGAAAAGCACTTATCACACAAAAAAGCTGAATTAGATGCTATTTTGCAAGAAACCCAAAAAGAAGAAGAGCTTTTAATACAAAAGTCTCAAGAGTTTGGTGAGTCATTAGACAAGCACTTATATTCAGCTTATAATAGAATTAGAACTAAAGTGAAAAATGGTTTGGCAGTTGTTGCAATTGAACGAGGAGCTTCTGGAGGATCTTATTTTACAATACCACCGCAAGTACAACTAGAAATTGCAAATAGAAAGAAAATTACTATTGATGAGCATAGTGGTCGTATTTTAGTTGATGCAGCTTTAGCAGAAGAGGAAAAAGTAAAAATGGACAAATTATTTTCGTAAACGAATAGATAATTCCAATAAAAAAAGTCTGTAAAAATTAATTTACAGACTTTTTTTTATCCTAAAAAGTAAATATAATTATGAATTTAATAGTTGCATAAAATTATTTACAAATTAGTAGTCTAAGTTTCGGATGTAATTTAGTTTCTGTTTCCAAAGAGTAAGGTCTTTTTTAAACACATCAACTTTATTTTTAACATTTAGAACCAATGGATTATCTTCTTTGGCATTTGAAAAAAATCCTAAATTGTTTTCTAATTGTTGAATTTCTCTAGCCACTTCATCAATTTTCTTTCTAACAAATAACTGTTCTGAATCTAGTTTACGAATGTCATTATCTGCCAAATAACCATCAATTAGATTGGTAAACTTCCAAAATAAAATTTCTGTTTTATCCAAAGACAAACTTTCTAATATAACATCTACCTGTTTATTAAATTTATTATTTAAATGTCGTGAGTTTTTTGGCAATTGCCCTAGAGATCTCCATTTTTCTATTGCTTTTAAAACAGAATCTTTTGTAGCATCTTTAATCTCATTAAACTGGGCTAAAAACTCTTTTTTGGCTTCTACAGTTTCTAATTGCTCTTTACTAACTGAGTTTCTGCGTTCATGAAGTCTGTCAAAATAATGATTACAAGCCGCCTTAAATCTTTTCCAAATATCATCTGAAAATTTTCTTGGTACATGGCCAATTTTTTTCCAATCAGACTGTACTTTTTTCATGGCATTTGTAGCCATGTCCCAGTCTTCACTGTCTTTTAGAGATTCAGCCAATTCTATTAGAACAATTTTCTTCTTTAAATTTTCTTGCTGACCACTTTTTTCTGACTTGTAGAATGTATTTTTATCAATATTAAACTTTTTCGTTGCATTTTTAAATTTTTGCCAAATCTCCTCACTTTTAGAATAAGGTAATTTACCAGCGTCAAAATATTGTTTTCTCAATTTTTCAATGTCATTAATACTTTTTTGCCAATCATTATGTGATTTATTACTAGTTGTTACATAATCATTAATTTGAGCTACAATTTGTAATTTCTTATCCATAATCTGTTGATAACTAGAACGCATTTTCCTGTAATAATCGTGTCTATTATCATGAATCTTTTTAGTTGCAACACTAAACTTATGCCATATTTCTTCTCGTATTTCTTTAGAAACTGGCCCAACATCTTCTTTCCACTCTCTATGTAACTCTTGTAATTCTTTTGCTGCTAAGTTCACATCTTTTTCAGTAGATAATGCTTCTGCTTTAGAAATTATTTTGAGTTTCCATTCAAGATTATGTTTAAAATCTAAATCTCTAAAATCATTGCTTAAATGCAATAGATCGTAAAAACGTTCTACATGATGATGATAGATTTTCCAAGTATCATTGTAATAATTTTTTGGAACTGGTCCAATAGTTTTCCATGTATCTTGAATTTCTTTGAAATTACGATACATGGTTTTGTTATCTGCATTCTCAATTAAATCTTTTAAATTTTCGATAAGTTGAACTCTCTTTTCTAAATTTTCATTTAATTCTTTATCTAGATTTTTGTAGTAGGCGTCTCTCTGCTTTTTGTAATCTCCTAAAATACTATTGTATTCAGATTTTACAGGGCTTGAAAAATAAAAATCGATTGAATTTCCTCCATCAGCGAGAAAAGCGGCCTTTTTTTCTGCTAATAAAGATTCTCCATGGTATTTAGTAGCATTTGGAATGGTTGGAGCTTCACTTTCTGGGATAACATTTATTTCTGTTCCCGGTGATATTGGAGGCTCACAATTCACGTACTTCCAGGTAGTATTAGGTTATTTAGTAGGATATTTCATTGTAGCAATTGTTTTATTACCTATATATTATAAACTCAATCTCACATCAATCTATGAGTATTTAAATGATAGGTTTGGAAAAGTAAGTCATAAAACGGGTGCTTTTTTCTTTTTTATTTCTAGAATTTTAGGAGCATCATTCAGATTGTATTTAGTAGCTATAGTATTACAACAGTTTGTTTTTGATTCTTTAAGCATTCCATTTGAAATTACTGTAATTATTTCAATTTTATTAATTTGGATTTATACTTATAGAGGAGGTATTAATACTATAGTTTGGACAGACACCCTACAAACTGCTTTTATGCTTATTTCAGTTTTGTTATCTATTTATTTAATTAATACAAATCTAGAATGGACTTTTATTGAGTTTATAAATTCTGTTGAAATTCAGGATTATA
>ENA-OSET01002391-OSET01002391.1-sediment-metagenome-genome-assembly--contig:-NODE-2391-length-18221-cov-7.207176_pt1 | contig 18221 bp, 20 predicted proteins | sample MGYA00237882_ERZ534229 | MGnify/ENA primary metagenome ERZ534229 (study PRJEB26408, sample SAMN06266212) | sediment metagenome | isolation source: Hudson Canyon methane seep mesocosm | place... | reverse complement strand
GACATTATGAATGTAGAAGCGGTTGCTTTAGCAAAAGCGGGTCAAATTAAAGCGTAATTGAGGTGTTAAACACGGTGTTATAGAGGACTCTATTGGTCGTGTAATTTCTCTAAGAACGCTATTGCGTTTGCAATATTCTATTCAGAATCATTGTTCCGTACCTTAAAGTACAGGCCTGAGTATCCTGAAAAACCATTCGAAGATCTTTCTGATGCTAGATCTTGGGTCACAGGTTTTGTGAGTTGGTATAACGATGAACATCGACATAGCGGGATAAAATTTGTCACACCTGAGCAGCGACATACCGGAAAGGATGTTGATATTTTAGAAAATAGAAAGCACGTTTATATGAGTGCGAAAGCTAAAAACCCTAGCCGGTGGTCTGGTGAAATTAAGAACTGGGATCAGATTAAAGAAGTTAAGCTAAACCCCGAAAAGAGCAAATCAGAAATCAAGGATAATAAGGCGGCATAAATTTACATGTCAGGCGACAACTCTCTTGAAAAACGCCGACTTCGGAATTGTATCCAGCTCTTTTTAAAACTAACTTAACGATTTGAGTCGCGATGCCTTTTTGCGGAAGATCATCACTTGTATAAGGTGGCCAAGGATCATTGACTAATTTAAGAGATTCCCCAGCGACTAGAATTGCTGAAATTAAAAAAAAGAAAACTAGGACAGTGTAACGCATGAGCATAACTATTTACCTGGAAGTCTGCACAAAGATATCAGCTTCCCCCAGTATAGGTGATATTCTCAAAACCTGCGTCAACTACCTAGAATGTTTTATCTACCTTATAAATGTGTTTACACTCATTCATTAGTCGTCCTTCGAAACCGTCTTACCTTACTATATCCAAAGGTCTATTTTGTAATTTATATCGATTGATAAGGTAAAAACCATGCTAGCCTGCGCTCAATTAAACCAGCCATATAAAAAGCTGAAATAACTACTTCTGTCGTAAATTGAGTAACACAGAAAAAGTATGGGTTAGTTCGAGGATTTGAATATCGCTTTAAAGGTCAGATTTCGTGTCGATATTTACAACGATCAATTAACCCACTACAACCTGATTTCGTCCCAGTTCTTTAGCTTGGTAAAGAAGGTCATCTGCACGCTTCCATACCTTATCAACACTTTCTCCTGGGCGCACTGCGGTGGCACCGATGGAAAGAGTCGTACTCGCACTTGAACCTTGTTCTGTTTCGATAGACAGTGACTCGAAATCAACTAACAGCCGCCCTATAAACCCTTGAGCATTCTCTAAAGAGCAACTGACAAGCAGGATAGCAAATTCTTCACCACCTACCCGTCCTATAACATTGCCTTTTCTAACTTTTTCAATTAATAAGTCGCCCATAGATTTTAGCAAGTCGTCACCAGCAAGGTGACCATAGTTATCATTAAAACGCTTAAAGTTATCAACATCTAACGCTAACCATACCAGCTCTTTATTGTCACAAGATAAAATATAGCGTTCTGCTTTTTGAACAAAGCCACGACGATTCAACACGCCGGTTAAGTCATCTGTTTCACTTAATAAACGATAACGCGCCTTATCTTCATCAAGTGACTTGGAACGTATCTTTAGAGAATTAAACCTGAACCCCAAAACCATCGAGAGCAATAGAAGCTCCATCAATGTGCCCGACAGATAAAACCATACAACCCATTCTTTTGGCTCTATTAGCCCTAACCACATCCAGCCCCAACACCCTGCTGATAATAGAAATAACGACCAGGCAATTAGAAAATACCGCGCCATAGGATGACCTTTACGGTACGAATAAATAGCCGCAAGTAATGCTAAGACCGGGCTTACCACACCGATTACGATTGCAAGGGCGTAGCTATGAAAGTCACTCAAAAAAGGTAAACTAATGATTGCAGAAAAACAGACAACTATCATTGCCCTGAGATAGATGTCAAAACGCGGAATTGACACACGGGTATCCAGGAATTCACGACAAAACATAAACGCAGAGATAATAATAAGGCAAGTCGATATATTGGATATCAGCGCCAAATTAGATAACTCAGGAAACAATAAACGACAATAGCCAGTCGACACAGCAGAATAAAGCAGGTTACAGAAGACATAAAACGCATAATAAAGATAAACGGGTTCTTTCGCCTTCAGACCAATAGCCAAGTTATAGATCAAGGCCAATAAGAGCATACCCGCGACTAAACCGAAAAATAGACTGATCTCAACAAAATACCAAAGGAGTTTATCCGCAGGCGTTGCTTTAACACTGAACTGGAATGTTTGTGCTGTTGTTAATCGAATGTAGACAGTTTTGTTAGAACCGGTGGTATCAAGCACAAAAGTGAGATATCGGGTCGGCTGAAAAGACATGCTACCAAGCACCCGCTGAATTGGGTCTTGCCAAACCCATCCCTTGTTTGATGAACTAACACCGTCTTTATGAACAGCTAGCTTGGCATTTATGCCAATATTTGGTAGAAGTTCAAGCCAGATTCTATCCAAATTATCAGAGTCTGGTACGTTAACCTTTAACCAGAGTATCGAGCCCTTGGAGGCTGACCAATAATCTTTTTCCATAAAATTATAGCCGGTAACTTGGTCATCAAGAAGCTGCCAACGATGCTCTTTAAAAGCAATAATGTCAGGTAAGGTCAAAGAAGCAGTTTTATCAAACAGCTTAGCAATTCTAAGGGGTATCTCCGAAGGTTGAGCAATGCTTGAAGGAAGTGAGTATTGTGTTAGGGATGCGTTCGTTAGGTTTTCTGCCAATGCACTATTAGCAGTTTGACTCATTATGGATATGGCCAACCAAAACAAAAAACGTATGAGCACGTTATTGATAAACCACGATACAAATTTAATGGCGCTCTCCCAGCCCTATTCTCAGATAGTAATAAGACAAAACTATAAAACCTTTATACAAAGATAGCCTAGATAAGAAAATAATCCATAAATTGAACGACCTACGTAAACTATTTACGCCACTAAAATGAAGTAATTAACGTAATTTTTTTGTATTTATCTAAAGGGTAAAACTGTTAATTGGAAGCATTTCATTGCCGGTCACTATTCTACTAATTATTAACTTTGATCATTTAAACTTAATTTTTGAGTATCTAGCAAAAGATAGGCGTTAATACTTTTTGATAGGCTGCACAGTGTAAAGTTCTAGATTTCCTATTAAAACCAAGGCATTGGAAATTGTTACCTGTCCAGAATCACTCAAATATATTTCAGCTAACAAATGTTCACTTGCGAACATAAATAGACGATTATTTTCTAATTGTTACTAAATGTGACCAATTGTGCAGAAATTAATCAAAACTCATTGTAACATTGCGTTACTGGATGGTTAATAATTAACCTAAACACATACTCTATAGGGATAGATTTTTCATTAGAGTGAATTGATAAAAATAAAGGTAATTAGAAAATGTTAAATAAAGCACTTATGCTTGCCGGAGCATCTGCACTATTTTTGGGTACTGTTGATGCCCATGCATGGAAACAAAATACACATAAGCAGATTGCTATCGATGCAGTGAATTATATGCAAGCTCACCCTAATGAGACTGAGTTTGCGAAGTTACAGTCTGTCGCTAGCGCAGCAGGGATTAGTGTACAAGAGTTTGGTGAGATCCTAGGGCAAGGTGCATATGATGTTGATGACTTCCAGGACACCTATATTTGTGGCGCAGTTTCTGGCGATTGCCAGTATGCTCCCGTCTGGAGCCTAGGTGCTTCCGTTGTTCAATACACTTCTTACTGGCACTTCCAGAATCACACTCGCGGTTCAGATGTGCATGGCAATGACATCGGCGGTTATAATTATGACCTGCTAACAGTCTGGGGCTCGATAGATAACCTTGCTGCTTCATGGCTATACGGCGATCATTTAGACGACGGAAAACGTGGAATGAGCGGCTGGTGGGGAAGAGAAAGTAGCAAGTACAACTCCTACGGTATTACCGAGAAGAATTACCGTCAAGGCAGTTCATCTTCAAAATCAATGTACGATGACTTTGAAGAAATTCCTTTTCAGCCAATCGATAATCTTGGTCAGTATTGGTATAGTGAATTTTTGGCTGCACCTTCAGCACAGACACTAGGTTTTGTATTGCATACAACTGACCTTCTGCAGCCACACCATACTTGGACAACGTCAGATTTAAATCATGCAGGATGGGAAGCTTGGGTAAGTGATTACTATTTCAGTGAAGATCTTAACGATTCCACTCTTGTAGAAAGTGCGATGAACTATTTTACTGCAATATCTACTAGCTCAGATGATATTAGACCATTGCTAACTGAAGGTGGTGCTTTTTCTTACTCTGTCGGTGGCATGGTTTTAAGTAGTGAAGATCACAGTGACCGACTACAAGTAGCAAAGCAAACGATTCCGCATGCAATCGCAATGACTGTTCATATATTAAATCACGCATTGAACAGACTTTAAGCTATAGTTTTACACTTAAAGCACAGAAGCAGTTAAGCGAGCGTTTCAACGCTTAAGATTAATTGACTTCTGGAACTCTAAATTAAGGTGGGCAATGGCCCGCCTTTTTTATAACGCTCTTCAACATATTACTATATTCGAACACTATGAAAAAAAATCTCGCACTGCTCTTATTACTAATAATGTCATCAATGCTTGTGAATGCCAAAGTTAAAGTCCTCCAAGATAAATCTGGCTTACTTGCAAAGGTTGACGGTTGGATTATTCCTGCCAAGAGTTTCGAACTCTATCATCGTTATCAAGTCACACAGGACGAGACATTAACAAAAGATGCCCTCCTCTATAATTTGGTAATGAACCGCTTAATTAGCCAGTTCGCATTGTCTGAAATAGGTGAGAATAAACTTAATGATGACTCAAAAGTCGCTTATTCTACCGACACTGCGTTAAGAGATTTATTCACAGCGATTGTTCGATTTAACTTTAATGACCAAATAAGTGAGGCAATTAAATCCAGTAGTAAAAAAAGTCTCAGTACCTATATCTCCGAGCCCTTTGTGCTTACGAAAGTTCAATTGAAATCGGTAATATCCCCTTCAAAGCAATCTTTTTTGCTAGTTTATCGGCTGAATGAGACACAAACAAAGCGCGCAAAAACGATGCGCCTATTGACGTTTCAATTCCCAAATCAAACAAAGCGAACCATTAATCTCTTTGAGATATACCAAGCAAGTAATATCCAAGAAAAAATAGCCATACATCAATTAGACATTGAAAAGCTAAAAGAACTTATCCAACGGTATATGACCTCTCTATACGCTGAGTATTGGCTGAATACACTATCAGGTTTGAGCCAAGTTGAGATTCAAGCGCTTCGAGATTTTATTTCACAAAACCGGGTCGTCGGGCAATATTATCGCTATACAGGCTTTAAATCTGGTATTCACCAAGATAACCTACCCTTAAAACAAGTCGCTAAAACCGTTACCTTAGAAGAGGTGTCGTCTTATTACAACGCTAATAAAGATGCATTTAAAACAATTCTTAAGGTGAAAGCGAGACACATCACGCTCGATAGCCAGGCATTAGCGGACAAAGTCCAAGCAGAGTTATCGCAAGGTTTAGCATTTCAAAAAGCAGTTGAATTGTACTCTATCGCAGAGGATAAACTGAAACCGATACCTGGAGACCTCGGCTGGATCGAACGCTCTGGTCACAAAGAGTGGTTACTTTCTTTACCCTTTACGCAAAAAAAAGGGCAGCACTCTCCCGCCTTTATGAGTCCTATCAAAAATGGAAAGAAGCGCACATGGGAAATTGTTTATCTCGATGATAAAGTAGAGGGCTACTATCCTTTTGATAGTGAAACCGTTCGATACCAAGCCTCCAAGCAAATTGCCGAACAGAAAATTCATCAGCATATTATTTCACTCAGATCAAAACTGACGAGAGAGGCAACTATATGGGTTCCCAAAAATCTCGTATCGAAGTTTGAAGATAAAAACACCCCACTCGTCGAAATAGACCTATTCCATCAGGCACACGACCATGCCGACCATTAAGAATCGATTCAGCCTAGGTACAAGACTGTCATTCATTGCGATTTTATTATTTGTTTTGCTTGCAGTGCTAGCGAGACATTTTTATTCAGAAGACAAGAAGCGGGATGCAACCCTTTCTGAACAATATACTCAAACCAAAACAAGCAATATAAGTTCTGCTGTCGTTGCTGCTTCAACCGATGCGACCTCTGTAACTGCTACCAAGGTAGAGCCTTTCAAAAAAACGGCTGAACCAGAACCGGCCCAAGTTGATATATATGAGACCTCCGATGGCAACAACATTGATGCATTAGAAAGCACACGACTAAACAGTTTTACCGATTCTATCACCGAAGGCGATTCTAGAACCCCACCTCTAGTAAGACAAGAACCAGATGAGCAACCGAGCCAAAATGACTTGGACGACCCCGATAAGTACCTGGCGTTTCAGGCAAGGCAGAAACAAAAGGTATTCATATCCTATATAAGAGCAGCGAAAACAAAACTAAACAACTTACGTAATTTAGTCGCTGAAGGTGAGAAACGCGGTATTTCTGAAGAGCAATTACTTGAAGGGAAAACAAAAATCCGTAAGATCGAAGAAATGGTCGAGCAAATTAAGACAGATAACCCAGAATTAGATAATTAGGTGTATTAGTTCGATACCCGACTTTACAGTTTTGAATATATGTTGCGATTTAAACTGGCCACGCGTTAAGAGGCGTTTCTGAATCTATACATTTTAAACACCTTTTTATGCACTTCGACTTTAGCAAACATATCGAGCCCTTTCTTGGTATGATTTTTTGGTTACGGTTAAATAAGTTTCAATTGGTTAAAACTCGTATTCTTATATGTAAGAATTGAAGCTTATAGCCAAATTATCTACATTCAAACCACTAATAAATTGTGCTAACCCCCCAATAAGTATATCCAGCTATCTTAGGTGTTGAGGGAATATATTGTGACTCCATACTCTCAATTTTAAACCCTGATTCCATTAAATACTTAGGTATAGGCCTATTGATATGACAACCTCCAGCTATTTTTTTCCACGCTGGATTAAGGCGGTTCTGCCATTTTTTAATATTCTCATCAGGGGCTTCACCGTGCTCACAGAAAATTAATCGACCACCCGGTTTTAACACTCTACGCATTTGCGATAAAGCTTGCTGCCACCCGGGAATGGTACACAATGTATAGGTTAATAGAATAGTATCGGCACTATTGTCGTCCAGAGGGATTTCCTCCCCTGGTAAGTCAATCATTTCTACGGTAAAGGGGGCTTTTTTTAGATTTTTTTGTGCCTTTTTACGCATGCCTTCGGAGGGCTCTAAACCCCAGACCATATCGACTTTCTTAGGATCATAATAGGGAATATTGATCCCCGACCCCATGCCAACTTCTAAGATTCGCCCTTCAGCTAAAGGCACAACTTTTTCTCTCTGTTTTAAGATCGGACTCGAACTACATACAAGATTAAGCATATTCGGTAACACATACTGTTCGTAAAGACTCATTCTAAAATACCTGTTGACTGTCTCTTTAGTGAATAGTTATTCCCATCTCAAACGTTAACTGTGTTCAAGAAAAGTGTGAATGACGGTAGTCTGTAGGGGTTTGGACCATAATATCTCTAAATGCACGATTAAATGAACTGACGTGCAAGTAACCTAAATCAAATGCGATATTCAATACCGGTGTTTCAGGCTCGGCTTTTAAACGCTCACTTGCTTCAGCAATTCTTAATTTATTGAGGTAGTCATTAAAATTGCGGTAGCCCAAGTCATCATTAATAATCGCTCTGACTTTATACTCTGATAGTCCCAACGTTTTGGAAAGCTTTTTGAGTGTCAGCTTCTCTGTTCGATAGAACCCACTTTCCATAAGTTGGTGTAAGTTCTCGTTTGCCGTGCAAACATCTTCCATTTTTTTTTCTTGAATTCTTTTGCTGTGGCTTTGTTGAGTATCGACAAACTTTTCGATGGCTTTTTTTGTAGCAAGTTTATAAACAATTTGAGCTTGCCGACTCAATAAAACAAAGCCAATAATAAAACAGGTTGGAATCACGATGATTGGCAATATAATATCAAAACCACTACCTGCGTCTTCTGATAAAAGCATCGTGAACAAAGCTAAACCTAACACTGTCACCATTACTGCACGAGATTGTCGCCGACTCTCTACCATATCATTCGACCAATTTGTGAATATCACCCATAAGCCATGCCCAATAACCATGTACTCTAGGTAACCTGTATGCAAGGCACCAGACCATAAAATGTTGTTGTCACCGACACCAAGAAGGTCTAGTAAACTAGCTGTCATCGGCGCAACAACGCTATAAAGCGCAATAACCACCCAATATTTATTGATACGTGATCGGTAAGCAAATAGGAGCTGACATAACAGCCAGAATAAAGCAGGAATAACACTGGTCAGATTATCTATCAAAGAAAACCATTCTTTACCCATAAACGGCAGAGCTAATAGCGGAACAAAGAGTACTTGAATAAGCAAAAATATCTTGGCTGTTGTATAACGCCAGAACCCCCATATTGTAATGAACATAAGAGTGGACAACGTCCCTAAGGCAAAACCTGTGACTAGTAACACTTTAAATACCTGTATTTTGTTATTTTTATATTTAGAGTTTTTACAGTGATTTAGTATCGTAAACCTTTATTATCTACCCATCCAGTTTAGAACACAGTTTTTTTCCAATAGTTAATGGAACTCTCATTTATGAGCCCAAATATTTTTAGATGTAATTACAAAGACCGGAACTTAGATGGCATTTGGCTTTTGTTTGAAAGTATCTCCTATTAAAACCAGCCTTCATCCTTGAAGGCCTTCATTTGAGTTTGAAGTGCCCTATTAAAGGCTAGAAAGCAAAGCTTTCTTCTTCCATTTGCATGAGGCTTTTGGGCTTTTTCATCATCGTGCTTGCTAGTGTTTTTGTACGCGGCAATATACGCTCAAAGTAAAATTCAGCCGTTTGTATTTTTGCTTCATAAAAAGCAATATCACCTTCACCCGAAGCTATTTTTTCATAAGCGGCTTGTGCCATTTTTGCCCACAAGAAAGCCATGACAACGTAACCAGAGTACATCACGTAATCAACGGATGCTGAGCCAATAAAGTCTCTATCTTTTGATGCGCCGCCCATAATTCTGAAAGTTAATAACTGCCATTCTGCTAGTGAAGTGAATAAGGGTTTTATAAATTTTAACATTGCTTTTTTATGCGGGTTTCTTGAGATAACGCCAAAGTCCTTACAGAATTTGAATATCTCTTTGGTGATGAATTTAAGGTTTGAACCTTTGCTGAGCATAATCTTTCGACCCAGTAGATCCAGGCCCTGAATACCTGTGGTACCTTCATAAAGAGTTGAAATACGAGTATCTCGAGCAATTTGCTCCATTCCCCATTCATTAATAAATCCGTGACCACCAAATACCTGCATACCGAGGTTAGCAGACTCACAGCCTGTTTCTGTTAAGAACGCCTTTAGAATTGGCGTTAATATACCGAGCATGTCATCAGCAGCTTGTTTCTCTTTCTCTGTTTTACCGTTTGTGACAGTATCACCATACATGGCTGCGTAATAGAGCATTGCTCTTCCACCTTCTGCAAAAGCTTTTTGTGTCAACAGCATTCTGCGTACGTCAGGGTGAACAATTAGAGGGTCTGCTACTTTATCGGGCTGTTTGGTGCCACTTAATGAACGCATTGATAAGCGTTCTTTCGCATAGGGTAAGGAGCCTTGGTAAGACAGTTCACTCGCGGCTACCCCCTGAATAGAAATACCGATACGCGCGGTATTCATAAAGGTAAACATGCACTCTAGCCCTTTGTTTTCTGGACCGAGCAAGTACCCTTTCGCGCCATCAAAATTGAGCACAGCTGTTGCTGAGGCGCGGATGCCCATTTTATGTTCTATCGAACCACAGGTGACATTATTAGATTCGCCTGCACTACCGTCTTGAGTAACTTGATTCTTGGGAACGATAAATAATGAAATACCTCTTGTACCTTTTGGCGCGCCAGGTAAACGGGCCAAAACGATATGGACAATATTTTCCGTTAGGTCATGATCCCCCGCAGAAATAAATATTTTTGTACCGGAAATATTATAAGTGCCGTCGTCATTTAATTCTGCTTTGGTTTTTACCTGACCTAAATCTGTTCCACACTGAGGCTCAGTTAAACACATCGTACCTGTCCAGGTACCTTCGGTCATTTTACTTAAGTAAATTTGTTTCTGCTCTTCTGTGCCATGAAGGTATACGGTGTTCATTGCGCCAAGACTTAAACCTGGATACATACTCCAAGCCCAATTTGCGGTACCGATCATTTCTGACTTTATGACACCAAGTGAAGGAGGAAGACCTTGGCCACCATATTCAACCGGGTGCGATAGTGATTGCCAACCGCCATCAACATATTGTTGGTAAGCATCTTTGAATCCTGCTGGTGTTGTCACTTTGCCATCTTTAAATGTGCAGCCTTCTGCATCACCGGATTGGTAAAGGGGGGATAAAACGTTTTCACAAAACTTGGCACATTCGCTCAAAATAGCTTCGATCATATCTGGCGTTGCTTCTTCACCACCAGGCAAATTTTGGTAATGTTTTTGAATATCAAGGGCATCGTTCAACAGAAAATCAATGTCTTTTAGGGGTGCTTTATACGCTAGCATAACGATATCTACCTTTGTGGGTATGTTAGGCCAAAAAAGAGTGGCCTCATGGGTGACCCCGATAATAAAAGGGATAAAAAATCATATACCTTCAGAGTACACGTGTACTCTATAGTTCATGTTTTTGTTTCCATTGTCAAACCTATTATTTAATTGCCTATATCAATGAGTCAGTATTCGAGCATGAAAGCTGATCTAGTAATGGGGCTTACTACTTTGGTACAAGTCGATATAGGTAGTGAAGAATGCTATAGGCTCAATATTAGTGGCTCAGGATTATCATGACATTCAGAAGGGGCAATGAATTGTTTGACCAGCGCTCAACATCAGGGGCACATAACGTGGGGGAAATTTGGCTCAGAGTGGCATAGCAATTCAGACAGTCAATAGAAATGCTGGTAGATTAGATAAGTGCCTGCTTTGACTTGGTTACACCCCTTTACTGCAGTATTAAGCGACTTAGACACTTCTTGGCCCGAACATAATAATTGCCATACCAACAAGCGCTATTGAAGCACCGACAATATCCCATGCGGTAGGTTTAATACCCTCAACGCCCCAAAGCCACATTATTGCAACAAAAATGTATACACCCCCATATGCGGCATAAACACGGCCAGCTGCTGCTGGGTGGAGAGACAATAGCCATGCAAAAACCGTCAGGCTTAACGCGGCAGGTATAAGAAGTAATATGCTCTTATCTTGCTTGAGCCATAGATAGGGTAAATAACAGCCTACGATTTCAGCGATAGCCGTAATGACAAATAGTGCGATAGTCTTTAGCTCAAACATGATACTCGCTTATTTCATTTGAACTGCAAAAGTTTCTGGTATGTACCATCATTTTTCATACTGTTTAAACCCTTATTGAAATCATCGATCAAACTCTCACTATGAGGGTGTTTTTTTGAAATCATCGCGTACGCCTTTTGAATTGAAAACGGAGGTGAAAGGATCTCAATTTCATTAGTACGGCCTTGAAAGTCACTATGCATAATCGATTGAATAACTCGTTTCTGTGTAATAATTAAATCAATACGACCCAGCAGTAATTTTTCTACGTTTTGCTCATGGGTATTGACCTCTTCTTTAGTCAAATAGTCAGCTTCTCTGAATATTTTTGGGAATGAACCTCCTCTTACAAGCCCTATAACATAGGACTTTAAGCTATTTAATTCTGTGAAAAAAATATCTCGTTTCGCAAGTTTTACGAAGACAACTTCTGTATGAATAACTTCGTCAGAAATAGTAAAGAATTGATCACGCTCTTCGGAAAAATATGCAGCGAGAAGACCATCATGCCCACCCGATTTAGCGGACACCAGAGCTCTTTTCCATGGCATAAATGTGATTTTAATTTCATACCCAGATCGCCTGTAAGCCTCTTTAACAATAGCGGTTAAATAGCCTTGATTTATAGCATTCTCACTAACTAGCGGAGGAAACTCACCAGTTGCCAAGGTAATGATTTTTTGTTTTGCACATAATTCTACTGAAAACAAAAGCAACAAACTGAGTAAAGATAAAAGTTGATATGATTTATTTCTACTTACCATAGGGCTTTTCATGTATTTAATATCAAGGGTAACCCTATAATAGGCCACGACTTTATCAATTGACAATAAAACTTAGGCCAGTACTACCCTCACTTTCGATATATAACACCTCCTAATAAAACGGCTTACTTTTTTAACTACACTTGGCATAATACCCATGATGCCTTAAAAAAAATTGGCTGAGAAATAACCCCAGAACAAGATGATTTCAAATAATAATTACTATCACTACAGACTCATCATGTTATTTTTAATGCCAGTAAAGTTGAAATTTTTTTTAGCTGAAATTAGGTTTTAGAGTTTAAAATTTACCATTATCATTTTTCCACTCCTCGCGAGGAGGAACAACTTCAGTGGTATCCCAATGCTCAACTATTTTTCCATTTTCAATTCTAAACAGATCGTAAAACGAAGAGTACTTGCTGTTGAAGAATCCTTCGCAAACAGAGAGCACGAAGTTTCCTTCAGCTAAAATTCGATGGACTTTAGTATATTCAATTAAGGGCTTTCCATTGTCTCGCTTTGAAGAAAGCTCAGATTTAAGAGCCTCTATTCCATCACTGCTTCTTGGGTTGTGTTCAATAAAATATTCAGCATGAACATAGCTCTCGATCGAATTCAGATCTTGCTTGATCATCACCTTATGTATAAATGATTGAATAAAAGAACGGTTAGTTTCGGTTTTTTCATGGTCATCCACCTGTGTGTGGCCATTGACCATGGCATGCCCAGAAAGGTTCGGGCCCTTCTTGGATTGAATATTATCCCAATGCTCTACTGTTTGATCACCCTCAAACCTAAACACTTCAAATCCAACCCTAGAGGTACTGAATTCATATTCAGTTTGCCCAAAAACATAATCCCCATCTTCAAATATACGAACAATATTCACTCGTGGTGAAGTCTTCGACAGGCGTTTAAAAAGTGAGGCCAAGCCTTCTCCGCCTTCCTGTGTTTGAGGATTATGTTGAATATACTTTTCGGGATTTACAACGTCAGCTGCACTTGCGTCGCCCGTTTCTATACCCTTTAGTAAGGTGTGGATTTTTTCTTTTCTATTATTTTTTGATATCACCCATCGCTCCTTACTGATAGCTAGCGCTAGTCTTTGTTGACTATTAATTTGCTTAGAACAGTGCCTGAAACATGTAATTTCAGCAAGTGGTTAATACTAGGGTCGGACCTTAAAGATAGTAAGCGACCGGCTAAGCACACGTAACATCAAATTCACAAAATAATTAAGCTAGTTCCAAATTCATGAGGAACTAATGCATGCCTAAACTAAAAACCCAGCACGACTGGCCGAGCTTATTATCATATCAAAAAGAGAGCGGTTTGAGTGTGGCAGACTTCTGCTCTATCAATAAAATCAGCCCCTCTTCGTTCTATCTCAACAAGCAACGAAACACGACTAAAAGTAATTTTGTGGAAGCGAAAGTTGTACATCATATTTCCGAACAAATCACTCAGACGACAGGTATCACACAAACTATTTCGCTAATAACAAAAGTAGGTGAACTCTCTTTTCCTGATACGATATCGCCTGAGTTTTTAGTCAGTGTGATAAAGGGTTTATCATGAAGATGTTTGTAGCACCTCCTCGCATTTATCTTCATCGACAGTTTGTCGATTTCAGAAAATCCATTAATGGTTTAACTGTCATTGTTGAGTCCGAGTTGGAATTACCCGTCATGAGTGGTGCTTTATTCATTTTCTGTAATAAAGCAAAAGATAAGCTAAAGATTTTATATTGGGATAAAACAGGTTTTGCCTTGTGGTACAAAAGACTGGAGAAAGATAAATTCAAGTGGCCGAACCGAGCGAATGAAGACTGCATGGAGTTGACTGAGCAACAACTAAACTGGTTGCTTGAAGGTTATGATGTAGTTGGTCATCAGGCAGTCAATTTCGAAAATATGGGGCTATAAAATACAGCAAATAGTTTAAATAAAAACAGATAGTTAGCGTTATATTTGTTAAAATAAGCGCATGAAAATTGACATAGATTCACTCCCAGACGACCCTGTTTTACTGAAGAAACTTTTGACTGAGTTAAGCCAAGAGCATGCCTTTCTTGAAGATAGGTTTCGCTTAGCACAGCATAAACAATTTGGTAAAAGTTCAGAAGCTTATCCTGGCCAGGGTGAGTTATTTAATGAAGCTGAAGAGCTGGCTGTTACGTCTGAACTAGAACAAACAGACCTTGAAAAAGAATCGATCACTTACGAACGGAAGAAGCCTGCTCGAAAGCCGCTACCTAAAGATTTGCCCCGTGAGGTGGTTATCCATGACATTGCTGAAGAAGATAAAAGCTGTGATGACTGTGGTCATGAATTACATCAAATGGGTGAAGATAAAAGCGAAAAGCTTCAGTTCATTCCGGCGCAAGTCAAAGTAATTGAGCATGTTCGCCCCAAGTACAGTTGTCGCCATTGCGAACAACATGGCACCAAAGTTAACATCAAACAAGCGCCTGTACCCGCATCACCCATACCAAAGAGTTTTGCCACAGCCAGTCTAATAAGCCAAATCATTACCAGTAAATATCAATACGGTTTACCGCTGTACCGGCTGGAAAGTCTCTTTAAAGAGTACGGTATTGTTCTGAGCAGGCAAACGATGTCAGGGTGGATGCTAAAAAGTGCCGATTTGCTCAAAGCCCTTTATGACAAACTACGCCAAATACTCTTACAGCAATCCGTCATTCAAGCAGATGAAACGACGTTAAAAGTCATCGAATCTGATACATCCAAGTGCTATATGTGGCTATACTGCACGGGCACCGACTCGCCTGAAAGTAATCACACTGATATACCTAATGTTGTGTTGTACGACTTTCACGAAAGCCGGGCGAGCCAGTGTGCGATTGATTTTTTAGACGGATATTCTGGCTATTTACAGGTGGATGGTTACCAAGCTTACGCCTCGACAGAGGCAATTTTATCAGGGTGCTGGGCACATGCTCGCCGTAAATTCAAAGAAGCGGATATCGTACAAGGCAAAGGTAAACCCAAGGTAGGAAAAGCTACGTGGGCGATGAGTCACATCAAAAAGCTGTATCGAATTGAGACGCTCATTAAAGATAAAACGCCAGCAGAAAAACAAGCCTATCGAGAAGAGCACGCAACACCATTACTGGAAGAATATAAAGTCTGGCTGGATAAATCGATTCTACAAGTACCACCAAAATCAGCACTCGGTAAAGCGATTGCCTATAGCTTAAACCAGTGGCCAAAACTGACTCGTTACTTGGATGATGGCCATCTAAATATCGATAACAACCGTGCAGAAAGAGCGATTAAACCCTTTGTTATTGGTCGGAAAAACTGGCTATTTTCAAACACCGCAAGTGGTGCTCATGCCAGCAGCATTCTTTACAGTATCGTTGAAACGGCGAGAGCGAATAACTTAGTGCCATTCGATTATCTGAATCATGTTATCAGCGTGTTGAGTGAACGTCAGGATGATCAAACTCTGAATGAGTTATTGCCTTGGAATGTTAGTTTACCGCCTCGTTAATGGGGCGCTATGTGCGGTTACTCTTACGTTTACCTTCTAAGCCTATTCTTAGAGTTAAATTTAGCTTACATTTTCTCGGGAAATCCTGCCGGCCATTTTTTAGGGTAATTTGTAAAAAATCGAATAGAGCTAAATCGAGATATTTTCATAGCCCTGATTCTAACTCCACGTGAAAATTTCTTATGATCAATTCTCAATGTTAGTTGGTGGCTTACTGTTATTCGCGGAGTGTATAGACAACCACATCAATCTTCAGTTAGTTTTGATGATTAAGGTGTAAGCTGACGTATTGCTTGAGTCGGTAAATCAGTAATGATACTTTCAACACCTAAAGCATCTAGCTCTTTCATTCTAGCAACATTATTTACTGTCCAGCAAGAAATGGGGAGGTTGATGGCATGTGCTCGTTCAATTCTTTTTACGGATGCTAAGCGTTCATTTAAGACTAATAAATTACATGATAAGCCCACAGCGTTATTGATAGGGTCTGTGAATCCGAATTCTGAGACTAAGCCCGTTTTTAATTTACTATTCTCTTTAACCATTTTTAGAAACCGTTGACTAGAAGATGTAATCGTCACTCTTTCAAAAATTTGGTGTCGGGCAATAAGTTCTTGAAGTTTAAGAAACATTATTCTCATACGATGATGAGATTCGGGCTTTACTTCAAATTGCCAACTAAGCGTTTCAGGGAGGGCAGAGACGACAGATTCTAAATCGGGAATATAGCACGGGAAAGGCCAACCGGGAGTGTTCAGTCTGGCATCTGTCTGTTCTAAATCACTTAAGGTTGTTGATTTTATAGTCCGCCGAATCCCGCTTGTCCTTTTCAGTGTTGTATCGTGATAAACAACAGGTACAAAATCAGATGATAATTGAATGTCGAGCTCAAAATGTTTGCATCCCATTTTTTGAGCATGTAGAAAACCTTCAACAGTATTCTCAGGCGCTTCTTTACGAGCGCCTCTATGGCCAATTATTATCATAGTTTGCTCTGGGGTGAAGTCCTATTATTACGTTTGTTTAACCGCTAATGATGCTTCGTGTTTAGCTTCCATAAATTTCACATGCGGCAAATAGATTAAGTCTGCTACTTTACGGATGACATGCTCCTCATAACGATCAATTTGTTCATCGGCATAGGCAACTTTCCACATGGCGAAAATTAATTGATATTTTTCTGTCGCATTATAGTGTTCATTTACCACTGAGGTAAATTCGTATAATGAAGTAGATTCCTTAGATATAGTTTTTGCTAGCGTTAATAATTCGTCCTTTTCACCCTGTGTTAAAGAGAATTGTTCACAGGCAATTTGTGTGATTTCAGCTAGTTCAATATCAGAAAACTCATTGTCCGATTTAGCGACTTCGATTAATAAAGCCAAACTACAAACAATTATATTATTTGCACGCGTCTCTTCAGTCTGTTTTTCAGGGATTTTTAAAAAGTTTAGTATCTGATTAAGCAAGGGATATCCCTTTTAAGAGGGTTTCTAAAGCCACTTGGTCAATAGCGAAGTTTCGTATGCCTTGAGCGAGTTTTTCAGTGGCCATGGCATCTTGGTTTAGATCCCATCTAAATTGTTGTTCACTTAAGCGTTCAGAAGGCGCTGCACCTTTAGATGATGGCGTTAATTTACGTGTAAGTTCTCCAGAATCTTCTGCTAGTTGCGCTAGTAAATCAGGGCTAATGGTCAGCCTGTCACAGCCTGCTAGTTGTTCTATTTCACCTAGATTCCTGAAGCTCGCACCCATCACAAGGGTGTTGTAGCCGGCTTTTTTATAGAAGTTATAAATTTTGGAGACAGATATTACGCCAGGGTCTTCTTCTGCTTTATAATCTTGTTGATCGGTATTTGCTTTGAACCAATCAAGTATTCTTCCAACAAAAGGAGATATTAAGAATGCACCCGCTTCAGCGGCAGCGACTGCTTGGGTAAAACTAAACAGCAGCGTTAAATTACATTGAATATCTTCACTTTCAAGAATTTTGGCTGCCTGGATACCTTCCCAAGTTGAGGCTATTTTTATCAATACTCTATCTTTATTGATGCCCATTTCTGCATAGAGTTGTATTATTTCTCTGGCTTTATTAACGGTTGCTTCGGTATCAAAGGACAAGCGAGCGTCGACTTCTGTCGATATCCTACCCGGGATAATGGCTGAAATTTGTTTGCCAATTTCAACTGCAAAGTAATCGCTGGCTTTTTGTATTTGTAATGTACTATCACCTTTAAATGTTTGGCCATAAGTAACAGCTTTAACTAATGCTTCACTGTATTGATCCATTGAAGCTGCTTTCAGCAACAATGAGGGGTTGGTTGTTGCATCTTGTGGGCACCATTTTTCTATTGCCGCTATGTCGCCAGTGTCAGCAACCACAGTAGTCATTTGCTTTAATTGATCTAGTTTATTCATTTTTAAAAATCTTATAGTGAATGTGTCATAACAGTACAT
>ENA-OSET01002388-OSET01002388.1-sediment-metagenome-genome-assembly--contig:-NODE-2388-length-18237-cov-3.922522_pt1 | contig 18237 bp, 18 predicted proteins | sample MGYA00237882_ERZ534229 | MGnify/ENA primary metagenome ERZ534229 (study PRJEB26408, sample SAMN06266212) | sediment metagenome | isolation source: Hudson Canyon methane seep mesocosm | place... | reverse complement strand
TGGAACTTCTGGTGATTTTTCAGTTAGTTTAAGTTCTGGTGATTCATTCGGCGGTTCTAATATTTCAGGTAATTGGAAAATTTCGAATAATTTTTGGGATACTTATACTGATGCTGTAATTTCTATGCATGTTGGAAATGGTGGGGGGGACCCAGATTACTTTGCGTTTTTATTGGAAGATGATGCTAGCAGCGGAACTTGGAGTTACGAGCTTCTACAGGGAACAGGTGGCGGATTATCTAATCTAAAACTTTGGGGGCGAACTACATCTGTCGTCACTGAACCAGCCAGTTTGGCATTGATTGGATTCGGTCTTATTTGTCTATTTTTTTCTCGCCGTAGAATAGTGTAGAAGTAAAATAAGGTTGTATAAATAAACGTCGTATCAAAACCTCTGTCTATAGGGGTTTTGTTTTTTAGCGAGGTTATAGGCGTCTAAATTATTTCAATATCTAGTAATTTCAAATAAAAGCCTTATTATTTAATGATTGAGATCAATTTGAATTCTCTTGGTTATTCGTATTTATATATAAGGCTGCTACTACATGTTTTCTGAAATTTTTACTCTAGTTGTCGATACTCTTTCTTCATTATATTTGATGGTTATTCTGCTTCGCTTTATTCTGCAGTTATCACGCGCTGACTTTTATAACCCAATTTCTCAGTTTGCAGTGAAGGCGACTAACCCTTTGCTCATTCCAATAAGACGCATCATTCCAGGTTTTGCCGGGATTGACATTGCATCATTGGTGTTGGCTGTTATTTTTCAATCTTTGGTGGTGGCACTAAAGGTTGTCGTATTGACTTCAGGTATGCCGAATCCGTTAGGCGTTATATTAATGTCTGCGGTTATGGTGCTGGGCTTTCTATTAAAAATATATTTCTGGTCTTTGTTAATTATGATTGTTGCCAGTTGGATTGCACCAGGTAGTCGTCATCCAGCGCTTATGTTAATTAACCAGATTACAGAACCTTTGATGAAACCATTCCGAAAAATTTTACCTTCAATGGGGGGGCTGGATTTATCGCCGATTCTGGTTTTTTTAGTCTTGCAGATATTAGAAAAAGTTGTTGCAGGACTTTCATATCAAGTGGGTATGAGTTTTTCATTGATGTAAGGTTTAGTGTCTAATATTGGGCTTTACTAGTGTAAGTCCTTGAAATAACATCACTTAACATAAAACAACAAGTTTAGTAGCAATTTAACAAATCTCGATAAGAATTTGATTTAAGTGATGTTTCTCTGAATTTTTTTGCCTAAAAGTAGTAATATTAGCGCAAGTTCCAAGCTCGTTCCCGCCAGATCACATTTGTTGCTTGAACAATTACCTATACTCAAAAAATTGTTATGGAATCAGTATGACTTTAAGGCTTCGCTTGAGTCTATTGATACATGCCCTTTATGCACAGGACGAGTGGTCAGCGCTATGAAAATCAATGCATTGCACCTTGGTTTATCAAAAAAAGGTTTATCAGAAAAAGGCTTATCAAAACAGGTTGAAGCTTATAATGGCTGGAAGGATCACCTTAAGACAGAAATCCTGAACTACCAGCAATGGCTTGAAGAAAACCAGCTTGATTCGGATGATATTCATCAGCGCTTATCCCGTGGTTTAGATTTATTAAAGGATGATGAGCTTACCATTGCTTTTGTGGGCGAGTATTCTCGGGGTAAAACGGAGCTAATTAACGCGCTGATTTTTTCAGAGTTTGGTCAGCGTATGTTGCCATCCCAAGCGGGTCGTACCACTATGTGCCCCACCGAAATTTTTTATGATGCCACCCGTTCTAGTAGTTACCTCAAGCTGTTACCGATTGAAACCAGGATTCAGGCGCAATCAATCAGTGAATATAAGCACGATCTTGAAGCCTGGCATGAAATTTCGATAGATGTGAATGACCCGGAAAAAATGAGCTTTTGTTTGAAGCAGCTGGCTTCAACACGAACTGCGACCGTACTTGAAGCGCGCTCATTAGGCTTCGATGATCGCATGTTAGAGCATGAAGCTGGGGATACTGGCCGAGTGATTATACCAGTATGGCGTCACGCTATGATTAGCCTGGATAGCCCCCTGCTTAAAAAAGGTTTGAGAGTTTTGGATACACCAGGGCTTAATGCCTTAGGTTCAGAACCTGAACTTACAGTTAGCATGATTCCTAAAGCACAAGCGATTATTTTTGTGCTAAGTGTTGATACCGGTGTTACAGCAAGTGATAAAGCCATCTGGAATAAGTTTATTAATACCGACGGGGTCGATCACCGGGCGGGCCGCTTTGCCGTTTTAAATAAAATTGATGTACTTTGGGATGATTTACAAGGCGATACACATACCGCTGCATCTATTGAAAAAGTCAGGCAAACTAGTGCTGACCATCTAAAAATGCCGGTGGATGATGTGATCCCGCTGTCTGCCAAACAAGGTTTGATTGGCAGAGTCAAAAAAGATGATTTATTGCTTCAAAAAAGTGCGCTACCAAAGTTGGAACGACTGATATCTAAGCGTATTCTAGCTCAAAAAGAAGCGCTTATTTATGATGATTTGATTCGCGATGTTGTGGGTATGCTTCACAGTAGTCAGGCGATATTAAATGAGCGATTGGCGGGTTTATATGATCGTTATGATGCTTTGTCGAACAAGCACTTAAGTACCGATGACTTACAAAAACTGGCAGATAAAACGCATCAGGATCATGACCTTTACTATAAAAAACTGATTACTCTTAAATCCAGCCGTCGTTTAATGCACTCGCAAGGCGATATACTGCAGCAACTTATGAGTGCTGCACGCTTTGATGATATTGTGAAACAAACGCGAAAAGATCTTCAGGATAGCTGGAGTACATTGGGTATGATTCACGCCATGAGTCAGTTCTTTGTAAAAATCGAAAAAGAAATGCTCAATATCAATACTGAAGCTAAACTGGCAGATAAAATGGTTGGTTTAATTTATCAGCGTTTTACGGCTGATATTCAAGCAAACCATTTTTTAAAGCCGCGCACCTTTTCAATTCTTACGCAACAAAAGCAATTAAAGTCTTTAAAACTGAAATCTGCACAATTTCGTCGCCAGCCAAAAGTGCTGATGACGGAGCAGTCTATTTTGATTCAACGTTTCTTTAATACTTTTGTTGCTGAAGCGCGGATATTACAGCAACAAATTATGGAAGAAGCGACGCGTTGGCCTGACGAAGCCCTACTGCCATTAATGCAATATGCTTTAGAGCAGAAAAAACAATTAGAGACTCAGGTTGCAGACTTAAAAACAATGGCCAGTAGTTCACGCGACGCTAAATCACAGCAAACTGAATTGAAAAAAATGATTGATGCTGCACGTGAACAGCTCACGCAAGCTGAACGGATTCAGCACGAGTTAAGCTTACCCCCGCCAAGCAAAACAGAAGCCTCACAAGGGATCTCGAATTAGGTTGCCATTCATTATATGGGCGTTTACACTCCATTTTCACTTGATTTGAAAATGCGACTTACAAACGAATGTCCAACTCCCCTGTAGAACAATCATCTGCTGAGCACTCAGTGGGTGTTATCAAACCTAAAACGATTCATTTTGATCAACCTTTGGAATTGATCTGCGGTAAAACGCTGCAGCAATATGAGTTGATTTATGAAACTTATGGTGAATTAAATGCGGATCGCAGCAACGCAATCCTGATTTGCCACGCTTTGAGTGGGGATCACCATGCTGCGGGCTACTATTCAGAAGGTGATAGTAAGGCGGGTTGGTGGGATAGTTGTATTGGCCCCGGTAAACCGGTTGATACCAATCACTTTTTTGTAGTTAGTTTAAATAACCTCGGCGGTTGTGGCGGCAGTACTGGGCCAAATACCATTAACCCTGAAACGGGCAAGCTCTATGGTCCGGACTTTCCGATTGTGACGGTGAAAGACTGGGTTGAAAGTCAGGCGCGTTTAGCAGATAAACTGAATATTCAAACCTGGGCAGCAGTTGTCGGTGGTAGCTTGGGTGGTATGCAAGCACTTACTTGGTCTTTAAGCTACCCAGAAAGATTAAAACATGCGGTAGTGATTGCCTCGACTCCAAAACTCACAGCGCAAAATATTGCCTTTAATGAGATCTCACGAAAGGCGATTACCTCAGACCCTGCTTTTCATGAAGGCCATTATTATGACCATAATACTGTGCCGGTAAAAGGCTTAATGCTGGCACGCATGATTGGCCATATTACCTATTTATCTGATGAAGCGATGGGCGAAAAATTTGGTCGAGATTTAAAATCAAATGAATTCAATTTTGGTTATGGTGTAGAATTTGAAGTAGAAAGCTACCTGAACTACCAAGGTAAACGTTTTTCAAAAACATTTGATGCCAACACTTATTTATTAATGACCAGAGTGCTCGACTATTTTGATCCGGCTGCTGATTCGAAAGGTTCTTTGGAAAAGGCCCTTGAAAAATCTACTTGTGGCTATTTAGTCGTATCATTCAGTACTGATTGGCGCTTTTCACCTGAACGCTCAGAACAACTAGTTTCAGCAATGGTAAAGGCCGGAAAGCCCGTTAGCTACGCTGAAATTGACTCCCCTTTTGGACATGATGCCTTTTTGATTCCAACTGAACGTTATATGGCTATTTTCTCTGCTTATATGGGGCGTATTGCTGAAGAAGTGGGTGCAAAAAAGGAGGTGAATTCAAATGCGTGCTGATCTACGTGTGATAGAGCCTTGGGTGGAAGCCAATACCCAAGTACTTGATTTGGGTTGCGGTGACGGAACCTTATTAGCCTACCTGCGAGACAAGAAAAAAGTATTAGGCTATGGTCTGGAAAATGGCGCTAAACAAATTACCAGTTGCATTCAAAAAGGTGTGAACGTTGTTGAACGCGACTTGGATAAGCAAGGCTTGAGTAATTTTGCCGACAAGCAATTTGATACTGTCATCATGACCCAGGCGCTACAAGCAGTTAAACGTCCGGATGTCATGCTTGATGAAATGATGCGCTTGGGTCGACAAGGTATTGTTACTTTTCCAAACTTTGGTTACTGGCGTTGTCGTCACTATTTGCTGTGGCATGGTAAAATGCCCATGTCTAAATCATTACCGCATACGTGGTATAACACACCCAATATCCATTTATGCACTTTTAAAGACTTCGAAGCTCTTTGTCGCCAGAAAAATATCAAAGTGCTAAATCGAACAGTGGTGGATGCAAACTTCGAACAAAGCCGTTTTGCTTTAATGTGGCCTAATCTATTTGCTGAATTTGCTGTATACCGAATTGCCCGCTATTAAGCGGGCAAAACATACTAAAAAGGGGCATTCAAAAATGAAAATACTGAATATTTTTTCACTTTTTATTCTAGTAATGAGTATCTGTTTTAACCCTGCACAAGCCGAACAAAAAGAAGTATTCGACGGCCCTAACGGTAGTGAATACGAAGTACATTATATCGGTTTCGCCAGTACTTTCTTAGACCCAAGCGTCGCCAAGCAATATCAAATAGTCAGAAGCCGGGCGCTGGGCATTGTTAACATCAGTATCATAAAAGTAGAGGCGAACGGAAAACGCAAAGCTGTTGGAGGCGCGGTTGAAATCAAAATGAGTAATAACATTCAACAAGCACAATTTATATCTTCTCAACAAGTGGTAGAAGGTAAAGCTATTTACTACCTAGCTCAACTGCAATATAAAGAAGGCGAACTGCTGACGTTTGATGTCACCATCTACCCAGAAGGACGAACCTCGCCCATGCAGTTACGGTTTAGCCAGAATTTTTATAATGATTGATAGTTAGGATGCTCTGTGAAAATAGTATTAGCCAGTGGTAATAAGGGAAAACTTAAAGAGTTTTCCGAGCTTTTAGCGCCTTACAATTTTGAGGTGTTTCCGCAATCTGACTTTAAGGTGGTACCGCCTGAAGAAACGGGTTTAACTTTTATTGAAAATGCCATTATCAAGGCGCGCTATGCTTCACAAATGAGTGGCTTACCAGCATTAGCTGATGATTCTGGCCTTGCTATAGATGCATTGGGGGGGCAGCCGGGGATTTATTCTGCGCGTTTTTCAGATGTTGTTACGGGCGGTAAGGCAACGGATCAAAGCAATATTGATTTAGCCTTGAAAAAATTGGACAGTTTACCCAATGCTGAACGCACAGCACGTTTTCATTGCGTGTTGGTGTATATGTCCCACCCAGAAGACCCGACGCCGCTTGTTTGTCATGGGCAATGGGAAGGGCGCATTACTCAAACGCAATCAGGTGCAGGTGGTTTTGGTTATGATCCTGTTTTTTGGGTACCTGAATTTGAATGTACTGCTGCCGAGTTGGATAAAGAACAGAAAAATAACTGTAGTCATCGTGGGAAAGCTTTAAAGCAGCTCATTGCGCAGATTGAGAAAATACAAAAGGTTTAGTTCAAGAGGTTTAAATTGTCTCGTGAGCCGGTATCCACGTTTTTAAGACTTATGAAATTGAATAGAATGAACCTACCGCCTTTAAGCCTGTACGTACACGTCCCATGGTGCGTGCGTAAATGCCCTTATTGTGACTTTAATTCCCATGTGGGCAGTGAAATACCTGAAACACAATACCTGGCTCAACTTAAATTAGATTTAGCTCAGGACCTGATTTTTGTTCAAAACCGTTCACTTAGAAGCATTTTTTTTGGTGGAGGTACCCCGAGTTTGATGAGTGGTTCATTTTATAATGAGCTGCTGACGTTTATCGAAAGTAAAATTTCCTTTCACCCTGATATCGAAATCACACTAGAAGCAAATCCAGGCACCACCGAAGCTGCACGCTTTAAAGCTTATCGGCAGGCCGGTATAAACCGTTTATCGATTGGTGTGCAAAGCTTTCAACGTGATCATTTACAAGCCTTGGGTAGAATTCATTCCGGCGAGGATGCAATTTGTGCTATCAAGCAAGCGCAAGATGCTGGTTTTGATAACTTGAATATTGACCTCATGCACGGATTAGCCAACCAATCTGTTGAACAAGCGATGGAGGATTTAAATCAAGCCATCGCGCTCGGATCAACACATCTATCTTGGTATCAGCTCACTATTGAACAAAATACCGAATATTTTCGGCACCCGCCAAAGTTGCCTGAAGATGAAGCATTATGGGATATTCAAAAGGCGGGGGTTGAGGTTTTAAAATCGGCAGGTTTTTTACAGTATGAAGTCTCCGCTTTTTCTAAAAGAGGTCGGGAAGCACAGCATAATCTTAACTATTGGACCTTTGGAGATTATATCGGTATAGGCGCTGGTGCCCATTCAAAGGTTACTATTTTAGGAGAAAGAAATGAAAGTGAGTGCATACTTCGTTTTAGAAAAACCCGAACGCCTAAAGACTATTTACTGCCCAAACCCGCTTTCAGAATTGGTCAGGAAAACATTATCAGAGAAGACTTAGGCTTTGAATTTTTGATGAATGTATTACGCTTGAATAAGGGGGTTGAGGAGTCGTTATTTATTAGTAGAACTGGCCTGAGTCTTTCAGTTCTAGAACCTCAACTCAGTGAGTTTAGAAATATGGGCTTAATTGAAAGAGCGCGTTTAGGTACGACAGAAAAAGGGCATTTATTTCTTAATAGCCTATTAGAAAAATTTGCAGATATGTAAGTTGATAGTATGAAGGGGGTTAATTGTTATTTCTTCTCCGTATTTACGTCCTTTAGAATCCCAGTGATCTCTTTTTGCGAGATGTTCGGATTAAAAGCTTTTTCCGTCGGTGAAGCAACACGACAGTTCTGAGAGCGTCTTAGTATAGATGTTATAAATCAATAACCTGTCAGGTAATCGTTTTTTTTTATTCACCCTATATAGTGTTTTCCTTATCCACCAAAATTCACCGTTTTCTGTGTAAGGATACAATGATGAAAAATGAAACCCTAATACTCAATATTTACGCGTTTATATTTGTTCTATTTGCAATGCCTGCTTTTTTCATACCTGAGGCGTTCGCCGCGATATTACAATACTCTATTGATTTACCAGGAGCGAAAATGGAGTTTATAGCCGCTTATGGTGGACTTATTCTTGGGGTTGGTATTTTTCTCATGATATGTGTGCGAGAGCATACTCGTCTTGGGCTGATAGCCATTCTAAGTGTGATAGGTTCTTTATTTATTGGCAGAGTCATCGGTTTTTTACTCGATCATGGAACAAGCGGAGTGCAAAATACATTTCTTTTCATTGAGTTTTTGACAATTTTATTAATGTTAAAGCTGCTTAGGTCGCCTAAATTAAAAAAGCAGTTGTGTTGCAATTGATGTGTATTACTCGATGAACAGTTATTTTCGTTTGTATTGCGAAGGCGATAAACCAAACCACTTCTTAAAGGCTTTTGAAAAAGTACTCAAGTCTGCATACCCTAAGATTTGTGACAGGTTGGTGAGATTGGTTGCAGGGGAGTCCAGAAACTCTTTTGCCATTTGTTGTCTAATTTGGTCCAGAATTTGCTGAAAGCTACTGGTTTCATGGCTTAAACGTCTTTGCAATGCGCGCTCTTTTAAACCCATGAGCTTAGCGGTATTTTTGAGTGAGCAAGACCCCTTTGGCAGTAAATCACGAATCAGCATACCGACTTGATTCACGATGTCTTGTTTTCTAGAGCGCTCAAGCTCATCAAGATAGCTTCCCAGAAATTGTTTAATTTCAGGTTCAAAAGTACCGATATTGGAATTAAGTAAGTTTGCGTCAAATACCAAACCGTTAAACTCCTGTTGAAAGGACAGTGGCGCGTGAAAGAGCATCGTGTAAGGGGCCAGATCTGAGGGGGCTTGATGCTGGAAATAGACGGCTCTTGGATTCCATCCCTTGCCAATATATAAGCGAATTAAATGACAGCCTATACCCAACGATAAATCACTTATTTGTCGACAACGGTCTTCACCGTATACATGAGGTAAATATTTAATGATGGCAACACCCTGCTCAATTTCTAGGCTGAAAGTGCCTGCCTCACTACGTAGGTGAATGTATTTTTCTAAGGCCCGGTAGGCGTCATAAAAGGTTAATGATTTTCTCATCATAAGGCCAACAGGCCCCAATACCGAAATGCCTTGTCGTTGAGACAAAAGCAAACAGAAACAAGGACACGACAATACTCTAGCTGACAAATCAAACAAACGGGCCAAGGCCTCACTGCTGATCATCTGTTGAAAGTCGTTAAGCAAGGTGGCATCAAAACCAGCCAGCATTATCAATTCTTCAGGGTTACCCCCTAATTCCCGTACAAGTTCTGAATAACCCATTAAGGAGGCACTGCTGGCTAATAAAATTCTCATTCTAGCGGTCGCCTTTGATGTCTTATGGTAAAAGGCTGAAAATCGTACTGATCGACATAATATAACAATAATATGACGCAATTTGACAAATTATTTCGTTCAAAAGAGGTAAGTTTTAGGTCTCAGTATTATGGCAATGCCACCGCAACGGAGAGACAACTAAATGGCAGATCATTACGTAGCATTTTCTATCCCGTTTTTTCTGATATTTATTGCACTTGAAACTCTTTTATTCTGGCGTAAAAACTATAATAAACTACGCCTAAATGACGGCTTAACAAATTTAAGCTGTGGTATTGTAACCTTGGTTTTTGAGCTGTTTACCAAAGGTGGGCTGTTCTTGTTTTTTGACTTCATGTCTCGGAAGTTTGGCTTGATAGCGTGGGATATGGATGCGAGCCTGACATGGCTTGTGTTTTTCTTTGTCTATGACTTTTTTTACTATTGGGGTCATCGTTTAGCTCATAGTGTGAATTTTATGTGGAGTGGCCACTTACCGCACCATCAAAGCGAAGAATATAATTTTACCGTGGCTTTGCGGCAAGGGGCTTTTCAAGATACTTTGAACTTCCCTGTCTTTATACCGATGGCGTTGATGGGGTGCCCAATCGAGGTGTTTGCTACGGTGCTATTGCTAAATAAGTTTTTTCAGTTCTGGATACATACTCAAGCGATTGGTCGTGTTCCTTTGATTGAAGGCATACTCAATACGCCGTCTGCACACCGTGTACACCATGCCGTTAACCCTATCTACGTAGACAAGAATCATGGTGGTTTCATTATGCTATGGGATAAACTATTTGGTACTTGGGTTGCAGAACGCGAAGATGAGCCTTGTGTCTTTGGGGTGCGTAAGCCCTACCGCAGTTGGGATCCATTGTTCGCCCAAGTCGATTGGTGGGCCAGGCTTTGGACAGATGCAGTTCAAACCCAAAAATGGATCGATAAAATTAAACTCTGGTTTATGCCTACTGGCTGGCGGCCAACAGATGTGGCGCAGAGTAACCCTTGGGAAGCCTACGATATTGATTGCTACCAGAAGTATGATCCCAAAATCAGTGTACAGAGAAAAATTGCGTCAATAGGCATTTTTTGTTTGACTCTACCGTTGATTACACATCTATTATACGAACAATTTAATATGGCTTTACTCGAAAAAGGAGGGATATCGCTGGTGATATTAGCCTGCCTCTATTTATGCGGCTATTTACTTAATGGTCATCAGAAACAGTCTCAGACCAGCGCTAAAATAAACCCAATAGAACTTTGAAAGAGAATAAAACGAATTCTTTTTCAAGTACTATGCAAATGTAAAAAATAGCTTTGAGTGATTGCGTTTTGATGTTTAAGCCCTCACTCATGAGTGAGGGGAAAGTCGAAGCTAACCGTTAAAGTGTTTGAAAAACGATCTTAGCTGCTTCTAGCGTACGCGCAATTTCAGTTTCAGTATGGGCGCTTGAAACAAACCCTGTTTCAAATGCAGAAGGGGCTAGGTAAACACCTTGTTCTAACATACCGTGGTAGAAATTCTTGAAGCGTTCCTGATCACAGTTCATGACTTGCTCATAAGTACTAATGCTTGCTTCATCAGTAAAAAAGAAGCCAAACATCGCACCGACTTGATTAAAAGCCATTGGAATGCCTGCTTCATTTGCAGTGGCCTTTAAACCTTCAATTAAGTTAGTGGTTCTTTGTGTTAGATCTTTATAGAAATCAGGCTTTGATATATTTTCTAGCATGGCTAAACCCGCCGCCATGGCAAGAGGGTTGCCCGAAAGAGTACCTGCTTGGTAAACAGGACCAGTTGGTGCTATATAATCCATAATATCGCTACGACCACCGAAGGCTCCAACGGGCAAGCCGCCGCCGATAACTTTGCCGAGAGTCGTTAAGTCTGGCTTAACATTGTATACAGATTGCGCACCGCCTAGAGCTGTACGGAAACCTGTCATGACCTCATCAAAGATCAATACACTTTTATGTTGGTCACAGCATTCACGTAAGGTTTCTAAAAATCCTGGAATGGGGGGGATGCAATTCATGTTACCCGCAACAGGTTCAACAATGATAGCGGCAACTTGATCACCTATTTCAGCAAATAATTCACGTACTTCATCGGGTTTGTTATAACTTAAAGTGATGGTATGTTCAGCAACACTTGCAGGGACTCCAGGTGAGTTTGGCACGCCTAAAGTGAGTGCACCAGAACCGGCTTTGACTAATAATGAGTCTGCATGACCATGGTAGCAGCCTTCGAATTTAACAATTTTGTCACGCGCAGTGAAGCCACGCGCCAGGCGGATAGCGCTCATGGTTGCTTCTGTTCCCGAGCTAACCATGCGGACTTTTTCAATGGAAGGCACTAACTCACACACCTTTTTGGCCATTTGTGTCTCAATAGCCGTTGGTGCGCCATAACCTAAACCTTGGTTGAGCTGAGTTTTAACCGCTTCAATCACTGCTGGATTAGCATGACCGAGTATCATTGGCCCCCATGAGCCGACGTAATCAATATAACGCTGGCCATCAGCGTCAATTAAATAAGCCCCTTCACCTTTCTCAAAAAAGATAGGTGTACCGCCCACGCCTTTAAAGGCTCGAACTGGTGAGTTAACACCGCCTGGAATGACAGTTTGAGCATCTGCGAAAAGTTGTTCAGATTTTGACATGGAGATCGCCTATTAATTTATCTATTTGTTAAAAAAGGATGAAAATTTCCGTGCTGTAGCTTCAATATTTTTTTGAGCAAATAAGCCATGAATTACTGCAACGTTATGAATGTTCATTTCTAATAATTGTGGAAAATTCTCAAGTGTAATGCCACCTATGGCAACGCATGGTTTGCTTAGCTTGCCAGCTTTCGTTAGTGTTTCAAGTTCGCAGTGCGGCGCATTAGCTTTGGTTTTTGAGGGGAAAATACGACCAAAAGCACAATAATCTACGCCTTGTTTAATACAGTGTTGTGCATAAACCAGGTCGCTATGGCAGGTTACCCCTAAAATTTTATGCTCACCAAGTTTTTTTCGTGACTTGATGATATTGCCATCACTTTTACCCAGATGGACTCCGTCGGCTTTAACCCGCAAGCATAACGCTAAGTCATCATTGATAATAAAAAGGGCCTGATGATCAACACATAAATCTCGTAGACTTTGAGCATTTCTAAGCAATTCAATGGCAGTGGCTGTTTTGTCTCGATATTGGATTATCTGTGTGCCGCCTCGAAGCGCACTTTCAACGCCGCTGAGTAATCTTTTGTTAGGTAATAAAAGCGGGTCTGTAATCGCGTACAGGCCTCGAGTAAGTAGTGTGTTTGATTTCATCTAAAAAGGCTTAACCACAACTAAAATAACAATACCGACTAATAACAAAACCGGTAACTCATTAAACCAACGGTAAAACACATGGCCTTTATGGTTTTCATCACGGGCAAAGGTCTTTAATAATTCACCGCAATATATATGGTAAGCAATAACACCAATAACAAAAGTCAGCTTGGCATGAAACCAGCCGCTTTGCATGTAACCTTGTAAGTTATAACTCAATAGCCAGCCACCTAAAGCAAGGGTGGCGATCATGGACGGTGTTGCAATACCACGAAACAGTTTACGCTCCATCACTTTGAAGCGTTCAATGCCAATACTGTCTTTCGTTTGGCTGTGGTATACAAATAGACGTGGTAAATAGAATAAAGCTGCAAACCAACAAACAATAGCAATAATGTGAAATGCCTTGACCCAAAGCATAATTAAACCCTTTTATATTGGTAGTAATTTTCAATATCTGCCCGCGTTACGATGCCGAGTACACGGCTGATCATGGGCGCACTCATTCTTTCAACGTAAAGTGCTTCGGTTTTGGATTCTGTAAACTTGTCTAAAGCTTCTTGCAAAGTTGCCTGAAAATACAGGGGAGCAAGGTCTTTTCGTTGTGCTGGAATCTCAAGTAAATTAATCAGCAAGCGTTCTTTGAGCGCATCTTCCTCAGCTTCCAAAAATAACAGCTCATTCTCTTCAATGTAATGCGCTAAATCAACTGTAGGCAATAAAGATATGGGTTTGCCTTCACTGCCGTCGATAAGAATCCATTTAGGTTCTTGGCGTAGTAGTTCTTTGGCTTCATCATAACGAATAATTTTAGCTGAATGGCAAATTTGTCTTGTCATAATTGCGCCAACACTCACGCGTCGCAGTGCTTGGGTAACCGGACTATTTTGATAGTCTAGCCCCTGTTCCTTCAAAATAGTTAGAAACATAGATTTCTGTTTGAACACCTCACTGGCAACCATGCTTGAAATGACGATAATCAACATACTAGGAAGAATAATATTTGGATTCTGTGTTAGTTCAAGAATGGCCAGCAAGGCGGCCATTGGTGCTTGTAGTGCAGAACCCATCATCGCGCCCATGCCTAACATGGCATAGAATCCGGGGGATGAGGCTATTGAAGGCATTAAAAATTGAGCGACTAAGCCAAAAGCACCGCCGACAGTGGCACCGATAAATAACGTGGGGCCCACCAAACCGTTTGGCATGCCTAAGCCCACACTGATTGAGGTTGAAACGAGCTTGGCGCTGGCAATTGCCAATAACATGAATAAACTAAACTGACCAAGCAAAGCTTGGTTTACTGTGTCGTATCCCACGCCCATCACTTGTGGGAAAATGACCGCAATAATAGCCGTAATGCTTCCTGCAGCTAAAATACGATAAAAAATAGGATATTTTGAGTAACGCATGGCACGCTGGATCAAATTAACAAAAATAGCAGAAATAATACCAATGACGATGCCGCATAAAATAATGTAGGGCACCTCTGCCAAGGAATTCATATTTAATTGCGGCACCAAAAATGCCGGATCTGCGCCATAAACTGTTTGTGTGATGATGGCGGCGGCGACTGAAGCCAAAATAACCGGGGTGAAACCGGCAATAGTGTATTCCATCATCACCACTTCCATAGCGAAAATAACACCTGCAATAGGGGTATTAAATGAAGCAGAAATTGCGGCGGCGGTACCGCAGCTTATTAGCGTGCGAATACTGTTATTTGGTAGTTTTAAATACTGCCCCAAGAGACTCGCACTCGCTGCCCCTAGATGTACTGCTGGCCCTTCACGCCCGGCCGACTGACCACTGAGTATGGTTAATACACCACCAATAAACTGAATCACCAGGCTTTTGAGTGAAATATAACCCTGATGATAGTTCAGCCGTTCCATCACAAAGGCCACGCCTACTTTACGCTGGCTAATTTGCAGACGATACCAAATGGCACCAATTAAAATAGCCCCTGTAATCGGCAGTACTGCACGAACAATACCGGAAAGGCCTTCAAAATTCTCAGGATCGCCGTTGGGTAAATAATAGCTAAGGGGCCACTCGATCAGTAAGCGAAATAATAAAATAACGCCCGCGGTTAAAGAGCCTGAAATAAGGCCCAAAATAGCCAGTTGAGGTAATGCATCAACCCCCGAAAGCTTTTGACTAAACAGGCGTTTATAATCTTCGAGTGCCGTTTTGAGTGACGTTCTGAATGACATAGAAAGTGAATTTATTGGTCATTATGCTGAATTAAGCCAGTTATGTTACTTGTTTAAGGTAAATTTGTCTCAACGTGTTACAAATAAAGATGTTTACATGCATTAAATTCGTGTTATTTGGAGGGACTTAGCTGTACCAAGTCAACCTACAAGTCATGAGCATGATATAATCAACGACACTATTTTATAACTAGATTAATTAGAAAGAGGTTTTAAGTGATTAAAGCAGGCATTGTAGGCGCAACGGGTTATACCGGTTCAGAGCTATTACGTTTATTAGCATTGCATCCCGACGTAGAAGTAAGCGTGGTGACTTCACGTTCTGAAGCAGGTAAAGCCGTTGCAGATCGCTTTCCTCATTTACGTGCCTATAACGACCTGAATTTTACTGACCCAAGCGTTGATACCTTAGCGCAATGTGATGTGGTATTTTTTGCTACGCCACATGGGGTGGCACAAGCGATGATGCCTGAATTTATTGACTCTGGTTTGAAAGTGATTGACCTGTCAGCAGACTTTAGGTTGAAAAATGCTGACTTGTGGGCCTCTTGGTATAACCAGCCGCACGGCTGTCCAGAATTGATCGAACAAGCTGTTTATGGCTTGCCTGAAGTAAATCGTGAGGCGATAAAAGCAGCTAGTTTAATTGCTTGTCCGGGTTGTTATCCCACCGCTATTCAATTGGGTTTTTTACCACTGCTTGAAAACAAACTTGTCGATACAGGTCGTTTAATTGCGGATGCTAAGTCTGGTGCTAGTGGCGCAGGACGTGGGGCGAATGTGGGTACTTTATTGGCAGAGTGTGCCGATAGTTTTAAAGCCTATGGTGCTTCAGGCCATCGACATAGTCCTGAAATACGCCAGGGTTTAAATAGCTTTAGTGGTGAAGATGTAGCATTGACTTTTGTGCCTCACCTATTACCGATGATTCGAGGTATTGAAGCAACTTTATATGCAGAGTTAACAACAGAGCTTAGCCTGGAAAATATTCAGGCTATCTATGAAAAACGTTATGAAAATGAACCTTTTGTAGATGTGATGCCGCTGGGTTCTCATCCGGAAACACGTAGTGTGAAAGGTTCAAACTATTGCCGAATTGCCTTACATAAACAAGCGGATAGCAATACGATTATTGTGTTATCAGTGATTGATAACTTAGTCAAAGGCGCTTCAGGGCAAGCGGTTCAGAATATGAATTTAATGTTTGGTTTAGAAGAGCACGCAGGTATTAATCAAGTCCCTTTAATGCCGTAAAGATGTCATAAAATCACGGAATTAAGTCTCATTAAAGGAAAGTTTTATGGCAAACCGCAAAGCTCAGGATAAACTGATAGTAGTTAAGCACAAGCCTGGTATTAAACGAAAACGTCGTTTGGTGTTTATAACGGGGGTGGTAGTGATCGGTGCCGTCAGTTTTTTGCTCGGTGACTACCAAAGCCGGTACAAGCATGCCAGGGTGTTAGAGAAATTGAACCAGCTTGCTGGTGATTATGCGATGTTGCAGGACAGTGAAACTTACTTACGGCAGCAAGTGGCAAACCTTGAAAGCGGGCGAGAGATAGACGAGCTGGCAAAACAGGGCATTCAGGAAACCATTCGGGAATTTAAAGCCAAGGTTTCCCAGTTAGAAACCGATGTTTCATTTTATCAAAACATTATGGCGCCTTCGGATAATGCCCGAGGTTTGCAAGTTCAGAAAGTAGAAATTAAGGCGGGCTCAGTTGATAAGCGCTTCGCCTATAAAATTGTCTTGGCACAGGTCGCTGACAATAAGGCTTATGTAAAAGGTGTGGTTGCCGTTAACTTAATTGGTATGCGGGGCGATAAAAAAGAAATTATCCCTTTACGGGATATTTCTGAGCAAAAGGATCTTGGGATTAAGTTCAAATTTAAGTATTTTCAGGATATAAGCGGTGAATTAGTACTTCCAGAAGGTTTAGTGCCAGGAAGTATTCAAGTAGTGGCTCAGACAAAAGGCAAAAAAGCCTCACGTTTGGAGCAAAGTTTTGAATGGGAAACGCTGATAAATAAGTAATGAGCGATTAACAAAAGCAAAGGTTCGGAGAAATAGCATGTGGGGCAAGAGCAAAAGCAAAAGTAAGCACCATCAAAGTACCACAACTCACTTTGACACACTGGTTTCAGGCAAAACCCAAATTGTAGGTGATCTACAATTTTCAGGTGGTTTACATATTGATGGTTTAGTGCGTGGCACCATTCGTGCGGAAGAAGACAGTGAAGCGATTGTGCGCATTAGTGATATTGGTGAAATTGATGGTGACGTAATCGCACCTCATATTATTGTTAATGGCACGGTGCATGGTGATGTGTATGCCTCTAAACACATTGAACTGGCGGCGAATGCCTCAATCAAAGGCAATGTATACTATCACTTGATCGAAATGGCGATGGGAGCAGAAGTGAATGGTAATTTGGTTCATCATAAAGAGCCAGTATCTATCAAACATCATGATGGTAATGAAAATGAACCGGAGTCTTTACCTGAACCGGTGTCTTTAAAAGCCATTAGTTCAGAGACGAATTCAGAACTAACGACAGCAATGAGCTCAAATACTGCAAAATAGTTGACTAAAATACTAGGTTAATTGGATAATTAGCAATCTATTGTTATTTTCTATTTATTTTGAATTGCTGGAGCCTAGATGAGCGTTGTTCAATCTCATATGCCATCCCCCTTAATTTTTACTGATGCAGCCGCGAATAAGGTGAAGCAATTAGTTGAAGAAGAGGGCAACCCTGACCTGCATTTAAGAGTGTATGTGACTGGTGGAGGTTGCTCGGGTTTTCAATATGGCTTTACTTTTGATGAAGAAAAAGCCGAAGATGACACTGTAGTCACCAAGCAAGGTGTCAACTTAGTCGTTGACGCAATGAGCTACCAGTATTTAGTGGGTGCCACGGTTGACTACACTGAAGGCTTGAAAGGAGCCCAGTTTGCAGTTACCAATCCTAATGCTGAAACCACCTGTGGTTGTGGTTCTAGTTTCAGTATCTAGATGGTTCTTTAAATACTCTCACCTATTTCTTTAAAAATCATCAAACCCTCAATTGCTCTGCTATAGTTTATTTAGCCGTTAAAATTTACGATTCTTATTTAAAAACAGATAAACTATTTGCGTTTAATTGGGGCCTTAGTCATGCCAGATCACAAAGATGCCTTAAGCCAAATGAATAAAACCTTGTCAATTGCTGACAAACTTAAGGCTCTACATAGAACAACGCAACAACACCACCCTTTTTTGTCACGCATAGCAGTTGCGCTGTATGACACTGATACAGATTTACTTAAAACGTTTATCTATAGTGGGGAAGGCAAAACGCCGCTGGAGAACTATCAGGTAAAGCTATCTGAAACGGCCTCATTAAAAAAAATCATTGAAGCATCCGAACCTAGAGTGATTA
>ENA-OSET01002387-OSET01002387.1-sediment-metagenome-genome-assembly--contig:-NODE-2387-length-18238-cov-3.963989_pt1 | contig 18238 bp, 12 predicted proteins | sample MGYA00237882_ERZ534229 | MGnify/ENA primary metagenome ERZ534229 (study PRJEB26408, sample SAMN06266212) | sediment metagenome | isolation source: Hudson Canyon methane seep mesocosm | place... | reverse complement strand
GGTTCTTTATGCAATAATGCATCTTTTGGTTCTCCTTTATATTCCCAGGCAGAGACAAACTGAAATTCTTTTCGTCTTTTTGCTTCGCCTTCTGGTGTTTGATGTTCTTCTCTAAAATGACCTCCTGCAGATTCTTCTCTTAACAAGGCGTCTTTTGCAAATAATTCTCCTAATTCAAGGAAGTCTGCTACACGCCCAGCTTTTGCTAATTGTTCATTGAACTCATCTGCTGTTCCGGGCACTAAAACATCTTTATAAAACTCTTTTCGTAAAGTAGAAATTTCCTCAATAGCTTCTTTTAATTCTTTTTCATTACGAGACATACCACACTTATTCCACATAATTTTTCCAAGTCGTCTGTGAAAAGAATCTACAGACTTAGTCCCTTTATTGTTAATGAAGTGATTAATGTTTTCTAAAGCATTTTTTTCTGCTTCTTCAAACTCTGTTGAATCCGTGGATATAGCTCCTGTTCTAATATCTTTAGATAAATAGTCTCCTATGGTATAAGGCAACACAAAATAACCATCAGCTAATCCTTGCATTAATGCAGAAGCACCAAGTCTATTTGATCCGTGATCAGAGAAATTTGCTTCTCCAATGGCGTACAATCCAGGAATAGTAGTTTGTAAGTTATAATCTACCCAAATACCACCCATAGTATAATGTACAGCTGGGAAAATCATCATAGGAGTTTCGTATGGATTCTCGTCTACAATTTTTTCATACATCTGAAATAAGTTTCCATACTTGGCTTTCACAACTTCTTTCCCAAGTTCTTTCACTAGAGCATCATCATTTTCATTTAATCCTTTTACATGTGCCTTTTCTTTACCATATCTAATAATGGCCGCAGCAAAATCTAAATAAACTGCTTCACCAGTGGCATTCACTCCATAACCAGCATCACAACGTTCTTTAGCTGCTCTTGAAGCAACATCTCTTGGAACTAAGTTTCCAAATGCAGGATATCTTCTTTCTAAATAATAATCTCTATCATCCTCGGCTAATTGAGTTGGCTTTAATTTACCAGATCTAATAGCCTCAACATCTTTTTTATGTTTTGGCACCCATATTCTACCATCGTTTCTTAACGATTCTGACATCAATGTTAACTTAGATTGATGATCTCCTGAAACAGGAATACAAGTTGGGTGAATTTGTGTGTAACAAGGATTTGCAAAATAAGCTCCTCTTTTATGAGCTCTCCAAGCTGCTGTTACATTAGATCCCATAGCATTAGTGGACAAAAAGAATACGTTTCCATACCCTCCTGTTCCTAAAACTACTGCATGAGCTGAGTGTCTTTCTATTTCACCTGTTACTAAATTACGGGCTATAATTCCTCTAGCTTTTCCGTCTACAATCACAACATCTAGCATTTCATGCCTGTTGTACATTTTTATTTTTCCACGACCAATTTGACGATTCATAGCAGAATAAGCTCCTAACAATAATTGTTGCCCTGTTTGACCTTTGGCATAAAATGTTCTTGAAACCAATACACCACCAAACGATCTGTTGTCTAATAATCCTCCATAATCACGAGCAAAAGGAACTCCTTGTGCTACACACTGATCTATAATATTTGCAGAAACCTCTGCCAAACGATATACATTGGCTTCACGAGAACGATAATCTCCTCCTTTAACGGTATCATAAAACAACCTATAGGTTGAATCTCCGTCTCCCTGGTAATTTTTTGCTGCATTTATTCCTCCTTGTGCCGCGATAGAATGGGCTCTCCTTGGAGAATCTTGAAAACAAAATGCTTTTACATTATATCCTAATTCAGCTAAAGTTGCTGCTGCAGAACCTCCTGCTAAGCCAGTTCCAACAACGATAACATCGATTAATCGTTTATTTGCTGGATTAACTAAGTTAATATCATTTTTATGTTTTGTCCACTTATCTGCAAGTGGTCCTTGGGGTATTTTTGAATCTAATGCCATCTTATAAAATCTGATTTAAATGATGAAACAATGCAATAAAAATAAAGCCTGCAGGAATCCCGATAGCGTATATTTTAGAAAAGTTTTTCAATCCTTTCGTATATTTGTTATTTGCGCCTACTGACTGAAATGCTGACTCAAAACCATGTAACAAATGGAGTGCTAAAAACACAAATGCTAAACAGTATGCACCAACACGAAGAGGGTTATGAAATTTTTCAACCAACTCATGAAAATACCTAAACTCACCATTGTGCATCCCGCTCATGTCACCTTGTATGTATTTTATATTAATTTCTGGAATCCAAAAATCTATAAAGTGAAGCACTACAAATGCTAGAATTGCTAATCCGCTCCAAATCATATTTCTACTCATCCAAGAGGAATTTGCACCTCCATTATTTACCGCATATTTAATTTGACGTGCTTTAGTATTTTTTATTTCTAACACAAAACCCATTACAAAATGAAAAACAACACCAAAAATTAATACCGGTTGTAAAGCATATTGTATTACCCAAAAGGTACCCATAAAGTGAGACACTTCATTAAAAGTATCTGGGCTAAATACAGAAAGAATATTAATAGCAAAGTGTTGAAGAAGAAAAATCATTAGAAAGAGTGCTGAAATTGCCATGGCAAACTTTCTACCTATTGAAGAACTTAAAATTCCACTCATTATATGGTTCATTTTATTATGTCTGCAAAGGTACAACGCAATCGTTTTCTGACCAAACCACAAAAAGTATTTTAGTAAGTATTTAGAATGATTATAATTAACTCAGTAAGAACCTTGTTTACTGTTTTTTTAATTTTTAAAAAATTTACGCAACCTTTTAAAAATTTGTTCACCTAGTAGATGTAAGAGTTTATTAACCATAAAAAAATGGATGCTATGAAAAAAACAAAAAGCTTTATACTAATTATTACAACTGCAATTTTATTTTATAATTGTGAGTCTAATACTGAAGACTTAACTACGGATCCTATAGGAGAACCTCAAGAAGACTCAGTGTTAAACAGAAATCTTTCATTCGAAGAAGTTTATGCTTTTGAGGATGATCTTTTAGGTGGCCCTTATATTGGGATGACCTATTCATCAAATGATAATAATTTATTCATCTCTAGTAGAGAAAACGCACCTGCTGGAATTACAACTGAGGAAGAAGTATTTAAATTAAGTTTAGATTCTTATCAGTTAATGCGAAAAAACGTCTCTCCGGGTGGTTTCATCACAAAACAGTTAACCACCATTAACGACACATTAGTTTCTATTGGGGGTACTGAATTTAAATTTTATGATACAAGCTTTGAATACGCAGGTGAAAAATCCTATGGAAATAATTTTACGCTAAGTAAATTTGGAATTGCAACACATAATAATGACACCTACATTATAGGTGGATATCGTGTTGACGGACCTTCTCGAGAAAATAAAAAAATTCGAAAATTAAGAGGTAATATTACAGGAAATCAATTTGAAGAATTTATAAACACCTCCGAAACTATGATTGGTGCCAGTGGAGCAATAGTTAATGAAAGGTTACACGTATTTGGAGGTGCTTTATACGAAGACTTTGAAGCAACAAATAAAATATTTATCTATCCTCTAAATAACCCTCAAAGTTATGAAGAGTTTAGTATGACAGTAAAAGCAGATGTTACTTTTGTTCATAAATACGGAGAAATGATTCTTGTGGCTGGACACAAAGGATTATATGGAACTGATAAAACATCTTTTGTAGGTTTGTTTGACACTACTACCAATACATTTGAAGAAATTAAAACCAATTTAGACAGTGAGAGTGGTACAAAAGCAATTCATCAAATGATTGTAAAAGAAGATAAAATTATAGTATTGTTTGGACACAAAGCAAGTTCACAACTACCAATGTCTAAGTGGTCAATTTTGTCTGCAGATTTACTGAAAGATTAAAAATCGAATTTAAAGATTTATGAAAAGGAGTTATTTTATTTTTTGAAGAGAACTTTTATATTTGTTAGCTATTATTGATGAAAAAATTTACACCCTAAAAATTAATTAGTTATCGAATTAGAAGTTCTCATACAAAAATGTTGCACTCAAAATTTGAGTGCACAAGCGAAACTTTACAGCTTGTTTGCTGATAAGTTATACAAAGTGTGTTTAAAATATTCTAGAACCCCAGAGGACGCTCAAGACACCCTCCAGGATAGTTTTATGGTAATTTTTAAAGACATTAAAAAATTTAAACATAAAGGATCTTTTGAAGGTTGGGCAAAAAGAGTTACAGTAAATGTTGCTTTGCAAAAATTTAGAAAAAAATCTATTATAAGATTTGATGATCTTGAGGAAAGCAAAATACCAGAAGAAAAGGTATTTATAGATATTGAGGAAAAAGACATTACGCTTAATTTTTTGCTTTCTTTAATAAATAAATTACCTCCTCAATATCAACTGATATTTAATTTATATGTGTTAGACGAATATTCACATAAAGAAATTTCAGAGATCCTAGATATTTCAATTGGCACCTCAAAGTCGAATTTATCTAGAGCTAGAAAATTGTTAAAAAAAGAGATTAATACTATGAAAAAATTACAATTATGAGCAAAGACATAGATAAGTTGTTTAAAGATAAGTTTAAGGAGTCTAAAACAACTGCACCAACAGAAGCTTGGCCAGTAATTCAAGCCAAACTAAAAATGAGAAGAATTAATCGACTCATATATACGTTTAGCGTTTTAGGTTTCTTGGGCTTAATTAGTTTTATGCTGTTTTCTCCGCAGACTGAAAAAACCCTTTCAAAACCTCTGCAAAAAAACACATCTTTAAAAAATGAAGTTATATTAAAGGATGCCAATGTTAAAGATGTTAATGTAAACAAGGATAAGCTTCCTGTTTCTAAACCTCAAGAAGATTCAAAAAAATTGTATGCAACTATTACTACAAAAAAAGATTCAAAAAATAATACTACTAAGTTCTTGTATAAGAACAATACTAAAACCTCTAAAAAAACTCCTTTTTTTAAAAATAAGCTCGGGTATGCGATTAGTGAAAAGGTTGTTAAAGGAAGAATTAACTTATTAGGGTATAGCCTAGACAGTTTAGATTATTCTGTGAAAAAAAATCTTAAGGCAGAAAGAAAAAAGCGACGTAAGAAAAAAGACTCTATTGATGTTGCAAAATTTAATAATGAAAAAGGTAGAAGATGGAATGTTGTTCCTGTTTTTGGAGCTTTAAATTCAGGTAGATTTTCAGAAAATGTTTCAACACTAGGAACACTTAGAGCAGTGACTTATCCTGATAAGTATTTTGATGACAACAAATCTTCTGGATTAATATCAAATATTTACGGTTTTAATGTTGTATTTAGGGCTACTAATAGACTATCTATTCAAACAGGTATTTTCTCAAAAGAGTTACGTTTTCTTACTGAAGACTTATTCTTGTCTGAGTTTATACCAGATGTAAATCCTACCAATATTATTTACAATCCTGGAGTTGAAGTTCGATTTTCTAATACTCCTGACATAGTAGGCTCTGAAAGCGTTAGCTTGAGTCAAAGTATACTTTATATGGAAATGCCTTTTGAATTTAAATACAGAATGTTTGGAGATTCAAAATTCAATACAAATGTTGTTGGTGGATTTAGTTTTCTCTATTTAAACAAAAACGAAATTAGAGCAAAAACGAATACATCTTCTAGAAGTATTGGTAAAGCAGGCAATCTATTAACAACGAGTACTTCGCTAAATATTGGCTTAGATGTTGAATATCATCTATCTAAACGTTTGGTGTTAAATTCAGCTGTAATGTTTAAAAAACATTATAATACTTATAAAGATTACAATAACGAATACTCACCATACAATGTTGGAATGCATGTTGGAATTGGTTATAAGTTTTAATCTATTACATAGAACACAGCAGAATTACCATTATAAAAAAATGAAAAAATGAAAAAAATGAAAAAAACAAACGTACTACTTGTATTTATAGTCTCTCTTGCCTTGTTATCTTGCTTTGAAGACAACGTCGACTTTTCATCTGCTCTACAAACAGATAATCAGTTTCCTACACCTGATGCTGAATTCACAATAAATGGAACAGACTATTCTATTTCTAATGGATATATGACATCACCAGATGAAGGAACAAATGGAAGTAATTACAAAATTATCTTATTAAATGGAGCTTTGAAGTTCAGAAGTTATCGTGGATTTCCTTGTTGTTATATATCAGGAACAAATCAGTCAGTAATTTTTAATATTACATCAACTTCTGCTACAGAATTAGCTGAAGGAACCTATCCTTTCGAGTTAACTACTACAGGCCCATCTCTTAATGGAGTAAGGATATCAACAAATATGGTAGTTCCACGCACCTGGGCAGTAGAAAGTGAAGACGTTATCCCTGAAAATCAAATTAATTCTGGAAGTTTGACCATACAAAAATTAGATGATTTTTTTGCTGTAGGAGATTTACAATTTGATAAATATACGTTAACCTATTCATTTGAAACTCTTAACTCAGGTACTGTAATTGGTAGTTTTGTTGGGGTACTGAAACCTGTTCAAGATAATTCAGACTAATATTACCCTTTTTAAAAAAGCCTACTAAACTTCAATTTAACAATAATTATACTATGAAAAAAATAAACAATATAAACTAGTATTTGATGATTCTCTCCCTCATATTAATAGTGGATTTTCTCTATCGAGCATTATGCACCAAAAAATTATTCTAGATTTTAATAGCTTTCTAAAAAATAATGGACACTTGGTTGATAAAATTAAAATGAGATATGGACTTAAGTAAGAAAGGGTTTTAAAAGAAGATAGCGAATAAAATGTCGCTCTAAAACGGGTCTATATTCGAAAACGCTTCAACCAGATCAGTTTTCGCTGTCTTATCAAGATCCCCCCAAATATTTTTAAGCATACGCCAAGTTTTAACTTGAAACGTTTTCGCTACACTAGCAATAGGATGGCCATCTATTATACCTCTATAAAGAGACCTTCCTTTCCAAAATGCATCTTCATTGAACAATACTTCGCCAGCTTTTTTATGCTGCTTATAGGCCGACTCATTGAGCTTCATTAGGGGGTAAAACACACGGATAATTTCTGTAAAAAGTGGCTGTAGGAGTTCATCGACTATAAACTCGGTGTTAGCCTTGGGCTCAGAGAAGTCTCCCTGATGGATTGCATTCAACCACTGATGCACGTTAGGAGCATTATTTTTAATCCAAATCGCAGCCGTTGGATCAGTTAAATTCATACCTAGCTGTCCATATATACTGGCATCTGCAAGAGTGAAACGCTGCCCAAAAAGGTATGGGCGAGTGGCAAATATTGGCTCCAATGCATGAAGGATATTGAGGTAGCTTTCTTCCAGTAGCTCATGAGTAGCCGGAAAGCCGCTATGTGAAGGAGGTTGCCGTTCATTTTCTAAACCTTCAATGCAATAACCTTCAGGAGCGATGCTAAAAAGATATGGACAACGACGCACTTGTCGGGCACTAAAAAAATTGGCAATTAACGATTTAAAAGGCCCCGTGATTGATGGCATTTCATTTGCCAAGCGCTGCCCTGCATTATTATCCTTAGCAGATATTTTCCAACGAGCATGATGAACCAAATAAAGACCAAATTCATCGAAGTACTCATCAACAAGTTGGATGAGAAAGTTGATTTTTTTATCCTCACAAAACTTCACAAGATCATCCTTATTAGAGCCAACATTTTGATCCAGCCAAACCGCAATAGCTGATGAGTCGTATAGGTTTTCTCCATTTGGGCCAAACAAAAAAGGAGCCAGGGGAAATTCATCAAGTTCAGTAAACTTTGGGTAGGTTAGTTTTAACAGGCCTACCTTAAGTAACTTTGTCCGAGCACTAACCCGAAGGTTTTCGAGAAAACCACCCTGACTTGGAAAATCACGATAAGATATACCCTTAAACCTAAGCATAGCTGCCACCTTAAGGTGAAAGGGAGACAATTCTGACCCAGATAAAATCCACTGCGGTTGCGAACCTGGCATAAACTATTACCTAATAAAAGTACCTATAAACAGCCACTATGAGGGTTGTAGAATAGACAACTTCCTCCTAATACATTGGTTCAATATAGCTTAAACCACATGTACAACTTTGAAAAATCAGAATTACCAACACTTTCCTAATTTTAACGACTATATAAGATACATATTTCTTTACATTTAATTGCAATTATTTTTTCGATTGAGCTTGATGCATTTCAAGGTGCTGCTACATTTTCATTATCAGTAAATGATATGTATATCACAGCTAAGGAGAGTTGTTTATGTTTGGAGTCTTCCGAAACAATCAAATTTCAATAATGGAAAAGGATAGCCATAATGAGAAAGGTGCCATTCTTTAAATACAGCTCTTGTGGCAATAACTTTGTTATTGTAGATGATACTCAAAATTCCTATTTTTCTGAGCACGAGTGGTCTGATTTCGCCCCTAAAGCAACTAATATCTCATTCGGTATTGGTTGTGACAATCTAATTGTGGTTCAGTCTGCAACCCAGCAAACACTTGATATTATAGCAACTGAACGACGGTATTGGGATTTACTTCCAGACTTAAATTCAGCTAAATATATTTTCAGAATGTTCGAACCTAATGGTGATGAAGCACTTTGTTGCGGTAATGGACTAATCTGTGTCGCTGACTTTCTACGCCGAGAGCATGGCGTTATTAATACCAATATAATGACGGAAATCCCGTTAACTACACCTGCAATTCTTTCTATAGGAAGCGATAGTAACAGCCAAGACTGTTGGGTTAACTTAGGAGTACCTAGACGAGCACCTGAGACGCTGGCTAAAGCGAGTGGGTTGACTCCTATTAATGACACTATTGATTTTATTAATGATATAGAAATAAAGTTTAGTCACCAAGATCTTAAACAATATACAGATTCAATTTCTTTAAAACTGCAAGGGTATGTTGTATTCACAGGGGAACCTCATTTTGTAATTTTTCCAGATAGGGACTTTTCAATACCGCAACTAGCAGATCAATTATTTGGGGTTACAAAGACTGGAAAGGTTCCTCCTTTCAACCGTAAAAATTTTGGCGGGTGGTTAATACATCGTATTGGGACATATATTAATAGGCAATATGGGCATATTTTTCCTGAAGGTATTAGCGTTAATTTTGCAAGACTGAATGGACAAGATCAAGTACTTAATCGTTGTTTTGAAAGAGGTATTAATAGAGAGACATTAGCTTGTAGTACAGGTGCTCTAGCAGTTTCTTATATTGTACAGCAGCTTTTTTTACCTGGTTTATCCTCTATCGTGTTGCACCCTATGAGGTGCCGACAAGAATGGTTAGATGCAGAAATTAAAGTAGAGAGAAAAAATAATGGTTGGCATATTAAAACTACACCTTTATTTATTTTTGAAGGGAACTATAAGGACACATCAAAGAATCTAATAAACAATGATGTTGACGATTATCAATTCACTAATGACGAGTATTTTTTACATCAGCTAAAACTCAAATCGACATTGCCTACTCATAAGATGTTAAGGAATGAAGATGGTTAGTTTTAACAGAGTTTTAATATTAATTTGTGTGTGTGTGCTGTTTTTTGCCACTTTACTTTATAACGTTTCAATGAAAACTTCAGAGTATATTTTTCCTACTTTGAACGACAATTTATCTGTATTTCTAATAACATTTTTACTAGGGATTGAGTTATCTATTCTTATTTTTAGTCAGTTCAAGATAACCAACGTCCTTCCTTCTGTCTCACCACTAGTCATACCCAAAACATCATTTAAAGCAATGAGGCCTGCAATATTTTTATTTCTGTTCGGAATCGACCTTTCCATATCAATACTACCGTTACAGATGGAGAAACTCTATGAACCAATTTTTGGTTTATCCAAAGAGCTGGTAATAGCACTTCCAATTTCACTTGAGTTTTTATGTGTTGGCATTGCCTTACTTTTATCAGGGGCATGGCTTGACCGTAGAGGCTGGGTTGAACCCTTTATTTCAGGAATACTTCTCACTTCGTTAGGTGGTTTTATTTCCTGGTTTGCTTCTGATGCATTTCAATTTCTAATATCTAGGGCAATTCTAGGATTTGGTTATGGTCTTACATTACTAGCCGCTCAAGGCTTTGTTATATCTAATACAACTAAGAAAGAGAAGGCTCAGGGACTTGCTCACCTATTTGCAGGTCTCTATTCAGGAAGCATTTGCGGTGCTGCAACAGGTGCCATTTTTGCCGAGCGTTTTGGTTATGAGTTTGTATTTCTAGCCGGGGCAATAATATGCCTTTCTGTGCTGATTTATAGTGTGGTTTACCTTAATCTAGTTAAACAATCATCTTTGACAAGGTCTGCTTTACGAACAAGAAAGGTCATAAAAAATAGTCATAATTTTCGTCTTATTGCTACTTTTTTACGCGATAAGCGTGTATTGGCAACAACCTTATTAAGTAGCTTACCTGCATCTATCGCCGTTATTGGATTTATTCATTTTTTTACACCAGTGTATCTCAACCAAAATGGTGTATCTGAAACAGAGGTTGGTCAAGTATTAATGTTGTTTGGTATTTGCTTAACACTCTTTGGCCCCCCCATTGGAAGACTTATAGATCATACTGATAATAAAAAAACTCCAATTTTTATTGGTGGCTTATTAGGTTGCAGCGCATTTTTATTATTCTATCTCGGTCAAGGTGTCATGGCTGTTACGTTAGCAGTGATTTTGCTTGGTCTTTCAAACAGTTTTATTCTCTCTTCTCAAAGTGCATATATATTAGAGCTGGATATTACAAAAAAACTTGGAGAAGGAAAGTCTCTTGGGGTATTTAGAGCAACAAGCCGTTTAGGTCAAATGTTAGGCCCCCTGATCTTCGCTGCTATTTTAAGTATGCAAAATACGGCTGTAGGGGTTGTACAGTTTGGGGTTATCTATCTACTTGTTGTTGTCTTGTTTCAGTTTGCTTTATATAAAAAAGATGGAATTACAGGTCTCTCTGAAAATTCAGTTAGCAGGGAGAGCCAAACATGAATCAAATTACTAATGTATCTTTAGAGCAACAGCCAAACTACAACCCACTCATCTACTCTTGCCTTAAAAGTATAAAACAAGAGCTACCTATCGTTAGGCGCGTGTTATCAGAAAACGGTTCATCAACTGTCGATGAATATACCAAAGACTTATTTTCGGCTCCGAAAGAAAGCTATCAAAATATTAAGGACCTGGAAGAAGTTATTGTTCGTTATACAAGCCCCTTATTGGGTAGCTCTATTGCATACAAAGCTGCTGCAGCAATTGGCACAAATAAGGTTGCTTTAACAACCAACCATCACGGTGTAGATTATTTTGCTCAATCAGTTCAAGGGTCACTGCTGTTTAGTTTGGCATCACAATGTCATTCTGCTATTCCTGTTTTCGCCTGCGGAAATATTCCCCTTAACAATCTGACCTACCCAAGGGGAGCGTTAATTTACCAAGAATTAGCAAATAAAAATAATTCAATTCCAATAAAGATGCCTCTTTTCCCTGACAGGTTGAAACGTACCTCTGTATCTAGAGTGCCTGCGTTTAATGAACAAATGATTAAAAAAATGCAGAAATCGCTTTTACAGTATGAAGCAAAAGGTGGCATGAATAAGCATGTGGTAAGAATACTTCTGAACATTCTTGAACAAGATTATAACCAAGAGCGGCTTTTAAACTTAACTTGTTACTCAGATCAATCAGTATTATTAAATCAACGTATATGGGAAAGAATCTTTTCCAGTGGAGTTAATGCGCCTCCTCTAATTTATTTAGAGTTAGAAAAAATAGCATCATTACTATTGGAATATGATTTAAAAAACACAGAGAGCCTCGCCTACTTACTATTATTTAATCCAGCTGCTTTGAGTTGTTTGCATTTTGAATTAAGGAACATTAACGGGTCTGGAACCTTTTTATTTTGGGGGTTGGACTCCATGGGGCGCACTTTTCAGCTTATTTACAATAAACAGGCTAACCAGCTATACGGTAGAAGTATTAAAGGAGAGTTGTTAACGGTAAATATTGAGCCCCTTGATATAGCTCAGAAAATTCAGGGTGGACAATTATTACCTTCTTTATTTACAAGTTTCTTAGTTGTTTCTCTTGCTCGAGGAATCACTTGTGCAGGGGGATACTACCAAGCTGAATATTTGCCAAAAATGCAACAAGCTGTCGCTAAAGCTCTATGCATATCAACTGAATGGACCGAAATTGTTCAAAAAATAAAGTCTGTTAACACACAGTCATATTTGTCTGGTATGCAGGTCATCATGAGTCAATTTAAAGAATCTGAGCTGTTACCCGCAGGGCCACTAGAAATTATAGCCTCCGGTGGTTTAACCGCTTCTGATATTGAACAGCTTCGTTCAGTAACTGTTAAGAGTGCTCATATAGCATCAATTTTGGAGACCGTTGCTGACGTAATTCCTAGTTATTTCAATAAAGCTGAACATTTTGAAAACATGAGAATACTAATGAAAGAAACCAGCTTATTACTTGAAGGTAGTAATGTAGTTGTTAAGAAAATTTATTAGAACAACAAACAGATTATACATAAAACGGCGGAAACAATAATAAGGAGATTAAGATGGAACTACACAGTTTACAAAAAGTATTGGTAGTCATGCTGTTTGCATGTATGAGTACTTTTAGCTCAGCAGAGGCGATGCAACCGTTTAAAGACTCGCCAACAACTAATAATGGCCAGCGGTGGAAAATTGGTTATTACGAAGGTGGAGAATATAGTGATTACCAAAAAGTACTAGTAGCAACAGTAGAAGGTTTAATGAAACTAGGATGGATAGAAAGTGAAGAAATTCCATCACAAAATGGTGAGCAAACGAAAGACTTGTGGCGTTGGTTAAGTTCATCAATCAAGAGTGATTATATTCTATTCGTAAAAGATGCACATTACTCAGCAGACTGGAATGATTCGACAAGGAAGAAACAAAAAAAGGAGGTCGTTCAACGATTAAAACAAAAACAAGATTTAGATCTCATGATCGCAATGGGAACGTGGGCAGGACTAGATTTAGCTAATAATAAACATCGAACAGCTACACTTGTACTCTCCTCAAGTGACCCTATTGGAGCCGGCATTGTTAAAAGTGCACAAAGCTCAGGTTATAAACACATACACGCTACCGTTGACCCAAAACGTTATGAGCGTCAAATTCGTGTTTTTCACAGTATAACTGGTTTTAAGCGTCTAGGAGTAGCTTATGAAAATAGTGAAAATGGTAGAAGTTATGCAGCCATAGATACAATCAAGTCACTAAGTGAAGAAATTGGCTTTAAGATAGTACCTTGTCATACAAAAAGCGATATTAGCGATACACACCTGGCTGAATATACTGTTATAAGTTGTTTTCAGAAGCTTACTAAAACAGCTGACGCAATTTACCTAACGGAGCAAGGAGGCGTTACAAACAGCAGCATTCCAATACTAGTTCGTACTGCAAATAAAAATAATATTCCTACGTTCTCTCAATCAGGTGCTGAAGAAGTTAAATATGGTGTATTAGCTAGCTTGTCCCAATCAAATTTTAAGTATTTTGGTGAATTTCATGCCATAACTGCTGCCAATATTTTTAATGGTGCTGAGCCTCATGAGGTTAGCCAACTTTTTGAAGAGCCACCGAAAATGGCCGTTAATTTAAAAACAGCAAAGATTATTGGATTTAACCCCCCTATTTTGCTTTTAGGCGCTAGCGATGAAATTTTCGATGAAATCGCTCAACCTAAATAAAAATAATTTTTACTAGAGTATGAGAAAAGGAGAGTTTTCATGTTCAGTTTTTTTATAAGCTTTGTTCGTTTAAAACTAGTTGCCACTTTATTCAGTGTGTTGTTTTTGTATAGTGAAGGTGCAGCATCATTAGAGCACCCAAAGGGTCAGCTAAAACTATCTACGAAAGTTTGGCAACTTGCTTATTATGAAGGTGGGTATCACAAAAATTATTACGACTATCTGGTCGCGACAGTTGAAGGGTTGGTTAACTTAGGCTGGATCGAACCAATAGAGATTCCCAAAATTGAAAACACAAAACGTTTATGGGGGTGGCTGGCAAATAATGTAAAAAGTGAACATCTTAAGTTTATAGAAAATAATTATTTTTCAGCAAAGTGGGATCAAAACCTAAGGATAAAACTTAGACAGGAAGTCATTCAAAAGGTTAATCAACCTAACAAAATTGACCTCATTTTTGCTATGGGAACCTGGGCAGGAGAAGATTTAGCTAATAATAAACATCGTACACCTACTTTTGTTATTTCTTCTAGTGACCCAGTTAAAACAGGGATAATTCAAAGCGCCGAAAAGTCAGGCTATAAGCACGTATTTGCACGCGTATCACCTCAACGCTACGAGAAGCAAATAAGGCTCTTTCATGATTTAGTAAAATTCAAGAAATTAGGCATCGCCTATGAAAATACAAAAAATGGCGAAGCCTACGCAGCACTAGAAAGTGTTACTAAAATAGCAAAAGAGAAAAAATTTGAGCTTGTAAGTTGTCATACAAAAAGTGATATACCAGATGGAACTTTAGCCACTTCTAGTGTTCTTTCTTGCGTACACACTTTAGTAAATGAAGTTGATGCTTTATACATCACAGTTCAGAACGGTGTGAATAATCATAGCATTCCAAAGATTGTTCAAATTGCCAACACTAAACAAGTCGCTACCTTATCACAACAAGGTATAGACGAAGTTAAATACGGGATGCTTATGAGTGTATCTCCAGTCGGCTTTGAAACTACCGGCCAATTTATTGCGAATGCTTTGATTGAAGTTTTTAATGGGGCAAATCCTGGGGATCTTAAACAGATTTACGACGTAGAAAATAGTGTTGCTATTAATTTAGAAACAGCCGATAAAATAGGTACTTATATCTATGCTGAGTGGCTGGCTGTCGCAGATGTTATTTATAAGAAAATATCTATGCCAGGGAGTAAACAGCCTTGAATAAACATAATTACAATAAATACGGATTTCGCTCATTAAGATCTAAATTTATATTTTTAATTTTAATGACCACATTATTTTCTGCAACATTCATTCTTTATTTTACAAACCATGATGTAAAGAAAACAATGCTTAAAGCGGAAAAGTCATCTGCAGAAAATGTACTTAGACTTGTAGAACTTAACATTAAAGGTGGTTATGACCGTCTTACCAAAGACAAAATAGATATTTTAAAAAAATTAGAGTCTGATCTTATTAGTATTTCAGATCTAAGTTTATCTGCAATTAATGCGTTTGCTGTACAAGCAGAGTTAAATGGTTTTACTAAGGCTCAAACTTATGAGTCTGCTTTTAAATGGTTGAGAGAGGTAAACTTCGGACAAATCGAGGTTTTTGCTTTTGACCGTAATGGAATTATTGTTGCTCATGCAAATCAAAGCCTTGAAGGTTTATCAATTACGTCATTGACAGATTTTAAAGGACGACAGATATATAAAGTTATGGGGGATAAGTTATCGCCTGTAGGTGATAAAGGTATTTTTGACTGGAAAAAACCAGGAGAAGTTACACCTAGCCGCCATATTGGACTCTTTAAGCCTGTTCTACATTGGAATGTAACATTAGCAACCGTTACGGACTTTGGTGGTATAGAAGTAGAAAGTAAAGAAAGAATGAACTCGATTGTAGGCAACTTACGGAACAAGCTCCCTGAAATTAAAGTTGCAAAAACAGGTTATGCATTTCTATTTAATGGAGATAATAAAATTCTTGTTAACCCTTCAATTATTGAGCAACAGAGCAATTCTATTATTAATAGTACTCAAAAAAATATTCTTAATAAAATTATTGACGCACAGTTATCAGGAAAAACCACAATCAGGTATAACGATCCATTTTCACCAAGAAAAGAAAGAAAAGAAGGAAATGAAGGAAATGAAGGTAGATTAGTTGAAACATTTATCAGCTATTTTAAGCCTTTTAATTGGTATTTGGCAGTAGTTGTTCCCGTTGAAGAAATTGAAGCACCCGCAATAGAGCTTGTAACCAGTCAAAGCCTTATTATTGGAGTTACGTTTTTGATTAGTTTAATTTTGGCTTTTGCGTGGGTTGCTAGAATATCTAGACCTCTAAACTTCTTAACTAATTACGCAAACCAGCTTTCATCACAAAATTTTATGCATAATGATACAAACAATCACTTACTTCACACTCTTGCAAGTAGTTCACAAGATGAAGTAGGTAGACTTGCCTCTTCTTTTGTTTATATGGAAACCAAGCTAAAAAATAGTATTAGAAAAACAGTAAAAGAAAAGAAAATTGCTGAAGAAGCAAATAAAGCAAAAAGTGAGTTTCTTGCAAGGATGAGCCATGAAATACGCACACCAATGAATGGAGTACTTGGGATGGCAAGTCTTCTTATTGATACGGATCTATCGGCTAAACAACAGAAGTTCGTTGATATCATTAATAATTCCGGTGAGTCCTTAATGGAGATTATTAATGACATTCTTGATTTCTCAAAAATTGAATCAGGTAAAATGTCGCTTGATACTTACCCATTTGATATTAAGGAACTATTTTCTGACCTAGAAGATTTCTTTCAGCATAAGGCACTAAATCAAGGGGTTCAATTTAGAATTAAAGTACCCAAAAAAATTCCTTCGAAGTTGATAGGAGATAGCGGGCGAATTCGACAAGTACTAACCAATTTAATTGGTAACGCACTTAAGTTCACCTCTCAGGGGGCTGTAGAACTAGAAGTTGAAGTAATTGAACAGACATCGAAAAAAGTATTATTACAAATCTATGTGCGAGATACAGGTATAGGTATTTCAATCGATCAGCAAAAAGTAATTTTTGACTCTTTTTCCCAGGCTGATGGATCAACTACACGGAAATATGGAGGTACAGGTTTAGGTTTAAGTATTAGCAAAAACCTTGTTGACCTAATGGGGGGGAAACTAAGTGTTTCAAGTAAGCCAAACGAAGGTTCTTTATTTTGGTTTTCAATATATTTAGAAAAAGCACCAACGTTAGAAAACCAAAGGGTGCCTAGTAAAAATAACAGTAATAGTGACGTACTCATTGTAGGGCCTGATTCAGCAGATAGGACAGTTTTAACGCACAACCTTATAAGTTGGGGATTACAGCCTATACAAGTTAATAATCATAAAGAAGCTATAACGACACTCAAATCTTTTGTTTCATCAGCATTAAACTATCCGCTCGTTGTAATCGATATTCAAGAGAAAGGTGATATAGAAAATCACCTTGAATCAATCTTTATAGAAGATGAAGTTTTTAAAAACCTCAACCTTTTTGTGTATGCAATAAACGCAAATATTGCTCAAGATCCAATGGCATATTCTAGATTACAGACCGAATTGAAAGGTATCTTTCCAATAGAAAGACCTTGTAAGACCAAAGAGCAAATAAAGCTTGATGATATTGAGCAAGGTAGAACGCTTAACTTCAAAAGGTCGACACTTGAAGGAAAATCAATTCAAGACCTTATGGGAAAAATCTTATTAGTAGAAGACCATATAGTAAATCAAGAATACGCCTTAGAATTACTCGACATAATGGGGCTTACTTGTGATTTAGCTTGTAACGGAGTTGAAGCACTTAAACAATTAGCTACCAATGACTATGCAGTAATTCTGATGGACTGCCAAATGCCTATAATGGATGGCTTTGAAGCAACTAAGTCTATTAGGGAGTCTGAAGAAATAAATAATTCTACAAGAACGCCTATCATTGCTCTCACAGCAAAAGCCTTAGCTTCTGACAAATCAGACTGTCTAGATGCTGGCATGGACGACTTTTTATCGAAACCGTATACGTTACATGAATTACATGCTGTACTTTTTAAGTGGCTACCTTCAGAAAATAAAGGGAATACACAATCTACATCAGTTTCAATAGGAAAGGAAACTAGCGTACAGCTATTTTTGCCTACTTCTCGTGCATAACATTCATATATGAACAACGGCTATTATAGATGTTAATGGACTCATTTTCCCTGACCTTAAAATAGGTATTCAGGTAATACAGTAAGCAGGTTGTATGGTGCAACCTGCCCTGCATTATTTCTTACGAAACATAGAAACTTAATTTGATAAAGCTGCTGGAATCTGTTCTATGAACTTGCCCATTTGCTTCAAAATACCATCCTCACTGGTTCCATGACCTGTTCGTACAACAACAAAATCTAAAGACGGAACAATAACAATGAATTGGCCTCTAAAGCCTAGCGCGGTCATTGCATCCTCAGGAAGCGAAGG
>ENA-OSET01002385-OSET01002385.1-sediment-metagenome-genome-assembly--contig:-NODE-2385-length-18242-cov-3.722323_pt1 | contig 18242 bp, 19 predicted proteins | sample MGYA00237882_ERZ534229 | MGnify/ENA primary metagenome ERZ534229 (study PRJEB26408, sample SAMN06266212) | sediment metagenome | isolation source: Hudson Canyon methane seep mesocosm | place... | reverse complement strand
CTGCAACAAAAAATGGTGATCAAGCGCCATGGGGCCCCTGCAAGGATATGTCCAATGGGACGGAGGCATAAAATGCGGGAAACACTTAAGCTTATCAGCGTGGCTTGTGGGTTGGCTTTGGCTTCAACAGTCGGTCTTGCCCAAAGCACCAGCAATAACAAAGTGTCGGAAAAAACTGACTGGAGTGTTTTTGTCGACCAAAACCCAACTGAGTGCTGGAGTGTCTCGCAGCCTAAAGAATCGGTAAATACCCGCAGTGGCCGTGTAGTATCGGTGAAGCGCGGCGATATTCTTTTGTTTGTATTTTTCCGGCCCAGTGAAAAAGTCGATGGGCAGGTCACCTTTACCGGCGGCTATCCCTTTGCCCCCGACTCGCGCGTGAAACTGGCGATTGATGGCAAAAGCTACGATTTGCCCGCAATCCAAGGGGAATGGGCTTGGGCGACCTCGCCCGAGGATGATGCCAAAATCATCGCGGCAATGAAGCGTGGCGCCAAAGCAGTGCTGAGCGCCCGTTCAGAGCGCGGCACCACCACCAAAGATACATTTTCGCTGACCGGTTTCACCGCTGCCTATGACGACAGCAAAAAACGCTGCAGCAACTAAGCGCTAAAAGCGGGCTTTGCCTCTGCCGCGCGAATCCTCTATGCTCGCCGCTTGTAGTTGGCAAAAGTGAACCTTGATATGACCGCAACCGCCCCGATCACCCAAGATGTGATGACCCTGCCGCGCAAAGCGCCTGAAGGGCCACTTAATCTTGTCGGTTTGACGCGACCCGCGTTTAAAGCGGCTTTGATCGAGGCAGGAACGCCGGAAAAACAGGCCAGGATGCGGGTGGGCCAGATCTGGCAGTGGATTTACGAAAAAGGTGTGCGTGATTTTGCGCAGATGACCAATCTTGCCAAACCCTATCGCACGATGCTGGCGGAAAACTTTCAAATTGCCGTACCCGAGGTTGTCTCAAAGCATATCTCGGCCGATGGCACCCGCAAATATCTGCTGCGCATTGCTGGCGGTCATGAGGTTGAAACCGTTTATATCCCCGAAGTGGATCGCGGCACGCTGTGCATCAGCTCGCAAGTGGGCTGCACATTGACCTGTTCGTTCTGCCATACAGGCACGCAAAAGCTGGTGCGCAATCTGACCGCAGACGAGATTATCGGTCAGGTTCTAGTTGCGCGTGATGATCTAGGCGAATGGCCCGGCGTGCCGGTTCGCAACAGCGATGCCCGTTTGCTTTCAAATATCGTGCTGATGGGCATGGGCGAGCCGCTTTACAACTTTGACAATGTGCGCGATGCGATGAAGATCGCGATGGACCCCGAAGGCATTTGCCTATCGCGCCGGCGCATTACCCTGTCCACCTCTGGCGTTGTGCCGGAAATTGCCAAAACAGCGCAGGAAATCGGCTGTTTGCTGGCGGTGTCGTTCCACGCCACCACCGATGATGTGCGCGATATGCTGGTGCCGATCAACAAACGCTGGAACATCGAAGCCCTGCTAGAGGCTCTTCGGGCCTATCCACGTGTAGCCAACTCAGAGCGCATTACCTTTGAATATGTGATGCTGGACCGTGTAAACGACAGCAAGGAAGACGCGCATCGTTTGGTCGAGTTGATCAAAGGTATCCCGGCTAAGATCAATCTGATCCCGTTCAACGAATGGCCTGGTGCACCGTACAAACGCAGTTCGGGCAACCGTATCCATACTTTTGCAGATATCATCCACGAGGCGGGCTATGCCTCACCCATCCGCAAACCCCGCGGCGAAGATATCATGGCTGCCTGCGGCCAACTGAAATCCGCCACGGAACGTTCGCGCAAAAGCCGCAAACAGATCGAGGCTGAAGCCGGAATGTCCTCCTGACTCCTAGCGGCATCCGGATTACTTAACCCACACTGGTTCACCCTTACATGATTGTTCGGCGTTTTCGCCGGGCAGCGCCCGACCGCAGGTCGGCGCTGCAATCATGTCGAAGAGTGTCATTGCTGATCAAGCCAGCACCACTCTAAACACTTCCTTCACGCATGGGGCAGACCGCCACATTTCGTCTCAGCTTTTCCTCAATTCCGGTAAAGTTTCGCCATCCTGAACAATCAGTTTCTATCCTGAGGACAATCAAACCAGGAGACCAAAAAATGGCACAGGCAGATATCGGCGGCAGCATGATCGAGGACGGCGTTCTAAACCTAATCCGCGATGAACGTGAAAAAGCACTCAGCGCGCGTGAATGGAAATTCCGGCTCAAAGGTTACGGCTATGCAATCAAAGACGTGCGTGGATCACAGGTTCTGACCAGTCTGCCCCAAGGCGTTGAACTGGGTGTTCTGCCAACAGACATGGCCTGATCCCGCTTTATTCCCCTGAATGCATAATTTTGATGGGCGGCTTTATCCCGCCCAGTAAGAATAACCCCTACTTTTCCCGCCCGGGAAGAGTATCGCGCGGTGGTGCTGGCTCCCAGTTTTCAATGAGCTCCATCGCCTCTTGCGCCGTATCAACAAAGCGGAACAGGTCAAGATCCTTATCTGAAATCGTGCCGGCATCCGCCAGCGCGTCCCAGTTGATCACCTTTTCCCAAAACGCCTTGCCAAACAGCAGGAACGGCACCCGCTCCATGCGGCCCGTCTGAATCAAAGTCAGGCTTTCGAACAACTCGTCCATGGTGCCAAACCCACCGGGGAACACGCAGATCGCGCGGGCACGCATTAGGAAATGCATCTTGCGGATCGCGAAATAGTGAAAATTAAAGCTGAGATCCGGGGTCACATACTCGTTCGGTGCCTGTTCATGCGGCAAGACTATGCTCAATCCAATTGAGGCCCCGCCCGCATCTACCGCACCACGGTTACCGGCCTCCATCACGCCGGGGCCACCACCTGTAACAATCACATGTTCACGGCCGCCCGTTTCGATAGATTTCAACGTCATCAAACGGGAAAACTCACGCGCTTCGTCATAAAATTCGGACAAATCCGCCAGCGTTTTCGTACGCGCCTGATCCTTATGCGCAGGGTCCGGAATACGGGCGCCCCCAAACAGCACGATGGTGCTTTCGATGCCGCGTTCGTCCAGTAACAGTTGCGGCTTCAGCAGCTCCAACTGCAGCCGGACCGGTCGCAGCTCTTCGCGGCAAAGAAAATCCTCATCGGCAAAGGCCAGGCGATAAGCCGGAGATACACTCTGCGGTGTCGAGGGCACGTGCTCGGCCTGATCCCGATCGGAATGGGCGTCGCGAAGTCGGCTGTGGCGGTCTTCTTTCATTTTGGGATCCTGCTTGCGTGTTTTCTTTCAGCCTATAAGGTCAACCGCCGCAACACTAGGCAAAGGCACGTGAGATGGGTTGGAAAAGCGACATTGAGGCAGCTTCTGAACGGATTAATGGCCATATCCAGATCACACCGACGCTACAAGTTCAGGGATTTGGACTAAACGCCCCGGTTGAATTGAAATTGGAGCACATGCAACACACTGGCAGCTTCAAGGCACGTGGGGCGTTTAACACTCTGCTTAGTCAGGATGTACCTGGGGCTGGCCTGGTGGCTGCATCCGGCGGCAACCACGGCGCGGCCGTGGGATATGCAGCGCATAAACTAGGCCATCGCGCACGAATCTACGTCCCGGAAATGGCCGGCCCTGCCAAAATTGCCCTGATCAAATCCTCGGGCGCAGACCTGCAAGTGGTTCCGGGTGCCTATTCCAATGCGCTAGAACTGGCGCAACAGTATGAAACCGAAACAGGCGCCATGCAGGTGCACGCCTATGACGCGCCTGCAACGGTCGCAGGGCAAGGCACATGTTTTTCCGAATGGCAGTCACAGGGAATGCAGGCCGATACACTATTGATAGCAGTCGGTGGTGGTGGACTGATCGCAGGTGCCATGGCCTGGTTTAGCGGCAGCAAAAAAATTATCGCAGTAGAGCCAGAAACTTCGTGTGCACTGCACGCTGCATTTCAAAACCAACAACCAGTGGATGTCGAAGTCTCGGGTGTGGCTGCCAATGCGCTGGGAGCCAAGCGGATCGGCAACATCTGCTATGACTTGGCCAGTTCCCAAAACATAACATCCGTTACGGTCTCAGACAGGGCGATCACCACCGCCCAAAAGGCCCTGTGGATGCAACACCGGATTCTCGTGGAACCGGCAGGTGCCACCGCATTGGCCGCATTAATGTCCGGGGCCTATCGCCCCGAATTGGATGAACGTGTTGCCGTGCTAATTTGTGGCGGAAATATTGCGCCTGATCCACTGGGATAGCCCTTGTAGGCAGCCGACTAGAATTTTATCTATTATCTATGACTCCAACAATCGCCGATTCCATCTATCACAGCCTAAGCGAGCGCATCGTTGCAGGTGACCTACCCGCCGGAGAGAAACTCCGTCAGGACCATATTGCACGTGAATTTGACACCAGCCACGTGCCGGTACGCGAAGCGCTATTACGGCTCGAAGCCCACGGGTTGGCACAGTCTATTCCACGGCGTGGAACACGGGTCACCGCACAGGATCCCAGCGAAATACACGAAGTCATCGAAATGCGGGTTTCCCTTGAGATTCTTGCGCTTACCCATGCCGTCGCAAACCTGACGCCGCAGGACCTTGATGCAGCCGACGCCGCCCGTATCGCCTGCGACGAGGCCGATAACATGATTGTCTGGGAGAAGCTGAACCGTCGATTTCACCGGGTCATTCTAACCCCCTGTGCGATGCCCCGTTTGCTGGCTGCAATTGACGACCTTCACATTGCCTCTGCGCGACATCTGTTTGCCAATTGGCAACACCGCTGGAGTCGCCGAACCGACAAGGATCACGCAGCTATTGTTCATGCCATGGCCCGCCGTGATGCCGCAGCCGCCTGCGAGATCCTGCGACGCCACCTACGGCGTGTACGCTAGATATTTACGCTGCCCAAAACGGAATGCCTTTTTCTACTGCAGGTCAGACCAGTAGAACGGAGAAGCAAAGCATGGCCTGATGTGCGCGACTTGCAGGAATCTCAAAATTTCACGGGAATTGAGGCCAATAACGACACTTTCGTTGAAATCCGGCGATGACCTTATCAACAAATACCGCTATGACAGCTCGAACCATTACGTTTTCGGAGCTACAACACATGTCCAACGCCCAGCTGGAAACCGCCATCGAAGCCGCCTGGGAGGTCCGCGATAGCATCACTCCCGCCACCTCCGGAGAAACTCGTGAGGCCATCCAGGACACGCTGAATGCCCTGGACTCAGGTAGCCTGCGCGTCGCAGAAAAACAGGCGACTGGTGACTGGCAGGTGAACCAATGGGCTAAAAAAGCCGTTCTTCTGGGGTTCCGCATCAAAGATATGGAAATGCAATCCGGTGGCCCACAGGGTAGCGGATGGTGGGACAAGGTCGACAGTAAATTCATCGGTTGGGGTGAAAATCAGTGGAAAGCAGCCGGCTTCCGGGCGGTCCCCAACGCCATCGTTCGCAAATCCGCCTTTATCGCTCCCGGTGTGGTCTTGATGCCATCTTTTGTAAATCTGGGTGCCTACGTCGACGAAGGCACTATGGTAGATACCTGGGCGACCGTTGGTTCCTGTGCTCAAATCGGCAAAAATGTACACTTGTCCGGCGGCGTCGGTATCGGCGGTGTACTGGAACCCATGCAAGCCGGCCCAACGATCATCGAGGACAACTGCTTTATCGGCGCGCGTTCAGAAGTTGTAGAAGGTTGCATCGTCCGTGAAGGATCAGTGCTTGGGATGGGCGTCTACATTGGCCAATCGACTAAAATTGTCGATCGTGAAACAGGCGAAGTCATGTACGGTGAAGTACCGCCATACTCAGTTGTTGTGTCGGGATCATTGCCATCGAAAAACGGTGTTAGTCTTTATTGTGCGGTAATTGTCAAACGTGTCGATGCGAAGACTCGTTCTAAGACCGGCATCAATGAACTACTGCGCGACTAATCAACTTCTGTATTGCCGCCGGCGGCTGGGGCTTTGCCCCAGACCCCAGGATATTTGGGCCAGATGAATAATGGATCCAGTTTTCATCTGGCCACTAAGTATCCTGGGGGAGCCGCCAGAATGGCGGTGGGGGCAAAGCCCCATTACGAAACACCATAGTGAAAGACAGCCTGACCCATCGACGCTTGAAGCCTAATTCCCAGACACCGAATCCACATTGCCAAAAATGTCACGCAAGCGGTCCTGTACCTTGTCGGGCAGCGGGGGCATCTTGAGGGCGGCAATATTTTCGGTCAAATGCTTGGCCGAACCGGTGCCTGTCAAGACAATATCAATGCCAGGCTCATGGCGGCAAAACCGATAGGCTGCCTCTATCACACTGCTGGCCACATCAGGATCAGTCAAAAATTCCAGTGCGTTTTCCGCTTGCTCATCAGAAAGGTCAATTTGGTCACCTTTTTGCAATTCAGTAATGATCTCAACGGTCGCAGCACGACTACCAAGGGCACGCCGAACGGCAAACATATTCAATGTGCCCACGTTATTTTCCTGGGTCTTTTTCAAGATTGAGTGTCTGGCTGAGGGATTGATCATATTGAACCCGGTCATGATAACATCCCAGATGTCATCCTTCAGAGCGCGCAACAGCATCGTATGATTTGTGTCCTCGATAAAACGCTCTGTCAGTCCGATAAACCTGATTTTGCCTTGATCCCGCAGCTTTAACATCGCTGGTACCAGCTCGGCCAAGCAATAACTGTATTGATCAGCCATCACCCCGTGCAAATGCATGACATCGATATAGTCGGTGCCTAACCGCCTAAGACTGTCTTCGACTCGGGTAGTAAACATCTCGGCTGATAAAAAGGCCTGCCCCAATGCCGAGGTCCCAGGTTGCACAATTCCCTGTTTGGTCGAGACAACAACCCATTCCCGGCAGGTGCTGATCGCCTGTCCAACGATGTTTTCAGTGCCATAGACAGCGGCGGTGTCGACAAAATTTACGCCTGCATCTAGCGCCGTTTTGACCAGTTCTACGGACTGATCAGTGCTGTGACCATAGGATTGTCCCAGCCGGGCATGCCCGCCACAGCCCAGTCCCGCAATGCTGACGTCAAGTTCGGTACGTCCCAGTTTTGTTGTCTGCATCGCGGGCCTCTGGGTCAGATGTTACACCAAATCGGATGGCAAAAGAGAGACTGGCAAGTTTTGATAACACACTGGCCGCAGGAAACGGCGTATGGACAGTGTCCCAACTGACGTCGCACCAAAGTTTGTAGAAGCCGGATAAGGACCGCCGTGCACCATCGTGTCACTGACCTCGACGCCAGTTGGGAACCCATTGACCAGGATACGCCCGGCTTTGCGCTCCAGCACTGGCAACAGGGCCTGCGCGTCCGATAGATCCGCATCCTCCATGTGGATGGTACAGGTCAGCTGGCCCTGGAACGATTGCGCGACGGCCATCTGCTCGGCTTTGTCTTTTGCAGTGATGATCAGGCCAAGCGGGCCAAAGACTTCTTCGCCCAGCGCCGCGTTGGCCATCCATTCAACAGCCGTGGATGCAAACAGATATGGCGTGGCCATGCGCCCTTCGCAGGTGGTTGACAGAACTGTACGAATGCCAGGAGTTCCAGCCACACGCGCTGTTCCGTCATGATAGGCTGAAGCAATGCCATCGGTCAGCATCGTCTGCCCTGCAGTTTCCGCAAGCGCTGTTTTTGCAGCTGCTGCAAAGGCCTCAACCGCATCCCCCTCGACCACCACGGCAATTCCGGGATTGGTGCAAAACTGCCCTGCCCCCATGGTCAGAGACGCAGCCCAGGCCGTGCCAAGATCAGCGCCGCGTTGCGACAGGGCACCGTCCAGAATGAACATGGGATTGACCGAGCCCAGCTCGCCAAAGAATGGGATCGGCTCGGGGCGTGCTGCGCACAGGTCAAACAGCGCCCGTCCACCGGCCAGAGATCCGGTAAAGCCAACTGCCTTGATCAGTGGGTGCTGAACAACCGCCTGCCCCACGGCGCGGTTGCCACCCTGTATCTGGCTGAAGACACCGGGGTGGATATCGCATTCTTTAATCGCTTCATGGATTGCCTGGGCGACGATATCAGCCACACCGGGATGCGCTGAATGGCCTTTGACAACAACCGGACATCCGGCAGCCAAAGCGGCTGCCGTGTCACCACCAGCCGTCGAAAACGCCAGCGGGAAATTCGATGCCCCGAAGACAGCCACCGGACCAATGGGCCGCTGCACCATTCTAAGATCAGGGCGAGGTAAAGGCGCGCGATCCGGCAATGCACCGTCATGACGACGATCCAGATAATCGCCAGCCTCGATGTGGTCCGCAAAAAGCCGCAACTGACCGACTGTCCGGCCCCGCTCGCCCATCAGACGGGCCTCGGGAAGTCCGGTTTCTTTCATCCCCATGGCAGTGATGTCATCGCCGCGAGCATCAATCTGATCGGCGATGGCACGCAGAAAATTCGCACGCTCATCCCGGCTGCTATAGCCAAAGCTCCAGAACGCCTCTTCGGCCGCTTTGGCAGCAGCATCCACCAGTATCGGCGTGCCGACACTGAAGTGATCCACAGCGCCAGACACCGGCATATTGGCAAATGTCTGATCACTGCCCACCCATTGACCTGCAATAAGGTGTTTTCCTGTAAGCATTCTTATATCCTTTGACATTCGAGCGTTAAGAATGGAAATTTCCAATCTGACCAGCATTACCCGGCAGGGATTTCACCCATAACTTTTGGGACGTGATAGCCCTTTTGGACGGCATCACGTGCAAGCAGGCGCTGGTACCAGGCCCGAATATTTGGATAGTCTGCCAGATCCATTTCCTGCCATTCATAGCGCGAGATCCAGGGCCAGCAGGCCATATCGGCAATGCTGTATTCGTCGCAAATATAGTCACGCCCAGCCAGGCGCGCATCAAGAACGCCATATAGGCGCGCGACTTCTGTCCGGAACCGGTCTTCGGCGTATTCGGCTACACCCGGGTTGAAATGAACGAAGTGATGCGCCTGACCAAGCATCGGACCCAGCCCACCCATCTGCCACATCAGCCATTCCATGACCTCGGTCTTCTTTTGCAGATCCTGCGGTAGAAACTTGCCGTATTTTTCTGCCAGATAGATCATGATAGCCCCGGTTTCCATGACAGAAACACCGGATTCACTATCCACAATCACAGGAATTTTGTTGTTAGGACCAATCTTCAGAAACTCTGGCGTCTTTTGCTCACCCTGTCCAATGTTGATAGAATGGACGTTATAGTCGATCCCCAGTTCCTCTAGCAGAATAGAGACTTTACGCCCATTCGGTGTGGTCCATGTGTAAAGGTCAATCATTGGTCTGTCCTTGGTCTAAAGTGTGATTTGCCGCCATGTCCAAAGCTGGATCATCGGTTGCCCAGGGGCTGAAATGCGCAGGGATCAGGATTTTGGTTTCCTGCGAGATCTGAAATGGACGAGTTTTGGGGGCATATGCCTGCCAAATTGGATCAGCATTCAAACGCGCGCGGCGCTGCTCTCTTTCGGCATAATCTTTGTAGGCCCACATGTGCACAATTTGGTGCAACGCTCCCATATCGCTTGAGAAATACCCCACCATCCGGCCTAGAATAGAACGCTGGATGGCGAGACCTTCGGCTTCGTAAAGCTTCAGGTACTTCGGAGCGGCGCCGATATGCAGACTGTAGGTTCGTTGTTCAACAATCATTTTCTGTCTCGTTTCCTTCGTCTGATGACCGGCGCAGATCGACCAAAGTGGCGACGGGCCTGTGTCATGACGCTGCCCTATTTTGTCGACCCTGTTGCGTGGCTTGGGCCAGTGTTTGGGTCGGTGTCAGCGCCTGTGGATCCACCACCAGTTCAATCAGGTATCCCCCCGACGCCGCGCGCGCGCGTTCAAGCGCGGCGGGAAATTCATCGGTCTTCGTAACCAACTCGCCTGCAATTCCAAAGGAGGCGGCATAGGCCACAAAGTCCGGGTTATGCAGGTCGGTGCCGATTGTGCGAGCCGGGTAATGGCGTTCCTGATGCATGCGGATGGTGCCAAACATACCGTTGTTGATCACCAGATAGATAACATCCGCACCATATTGCTTGGCGGTTGCCAGCTCTTGTCCCGTCATCAAAAAGCAGCCGTCTCCCGCCAGTGCGATAACCGCGCGTTCGGGCGCCACCAGCTTGGCAGCGATGGCCGCAGGCACCCCATACCCCATCGAGCCGCTGGTTGGGGCCAATTGGGTGCGATAGTCGGTGTGTTGGTGAAAACGGTGCCCCCAAACGGTGTAATTCCCAGCACCGTTTGTCAGAACAGTGGTTTTGGGCATCACTTCGGTAATGTGGCGAATAACATGCGCCATATTCAACGAACCGGGGACGTCGGTAGGCTGCAGGAACGACTTGTAATCAGCAGTTTGCTGCTCTCGCCAATCGGCCCATCGGGTAACACCATCACCGTCAGGCAACTCGTCCAGACTGTCAAAAAACGCATCCGCGGTGGCAACCATACTAAGTGTCGGGTTATAAACATGGCCCAACTCTTCGGCTGCGGGATGGATGTGTACAAAATCCATCTGCGGATCGGGAATATTGATCAGCTCATAGCCCTGCGTGGTCATTTCGCCCAGACGCGAGCCCACCACAATCAGCAAGTCGACCTCATCGGCGATACGCCTGAGCAATTCAGGAGATGGCGCAATACCAAGAACACCCACGTAATTGGGATGATTGTTATCGACATAGTCCTGACACCGAAAACTGGTCGCAACCGGCAGTCCCATGCGTGATGCTACTGCCATCGCCTTGTGACCACATTCCGCGCTCCAGCCTGGTCCGCCGACCAACATCAGCGGGGCCTTGGCGTTTTGCAGCAATGTACCCAGCTTGCGTACTGAAGCGGGAGTTGGTGCAGGTTTTGCCAGCGGCGTGGGTGTTAGATCAGCGACGCTGGCAACGTCAGTCAGCATGTCTTCTGGCAGAGCCAGAACCACCGGACCAGGGCGGCCTGAAAGAGCAGTTTTCCAAGCACGTGACATGTATTCCGGAATGCGGTTGGCATCGTCAATCTGGGCCACCCATTTGGCCATTTGGCCAAACATCCGCCGATAGTCGACTTCCTGAAAGGCTTCGCGATCCACCATAGAGCGACCGACCTGACCGATGAGCAGGATCATCGGCGTGGAGTCCTGGAATGCGGTGTGCACCCCATTAGACGCATTAGTGGCGCCAGGTCCCCGGGTCACCGCACAGATCCCCGGTTTGCCGGTCATTTTTCCGTAGGCGTCCGCCATGTTGGCGGCGCCCCCTTCATGGCGGCACATAACTGTCTGAATACTGTCCGATTGGGTGTAGAGCCCATTCAAAAGGTCCAGAAAGCTCTCTCCGGGGACGCAGAATACTTTATCTGCGCCCAACACCTTCAGCTGATCTGCTAGAATCTGCCCGCCCGAGCGCGCCACTTGGTCCATTTTTTGCAAATTGGTCATGCCAATTTCCGCCTCCTAAATACTACGGATCATGCCACCATCAACACGAGTCATCTGACCAGTGACATAGCCTGCGGGCTCACTCATCAAAAAAGCGGCCACATTGGCAAATTCTTCGGGGCGGCCATAGCGTTTGGCCGGAAGAGATGCTGCGATTTCGGTACGAACCTGCTCGAGCGTCTTGCCTTCGCGACCTGCGCGGGCAGTGTCCAGTTGCCCGACACGCGCCGTGTCGATCTTACCTGGTAAGATGATATTGACGGTTATGCCATCACCAGCCACTTCTGCGGACAGCGTTTTGCAAAACCCAGCCATGGCACCACGGATGGTATTGGACACTGCAAGATTTGGGATTGGCTGGATTACACCCGATGATCCAATGGTTACAATCCGGCCCCATTGCTTGGCACGCATGCCTTCTACGGCAGCTTCGGTCACTTGGATCAGGCTAAACAGCAAACCCTGAGCTGCAGACTTCCACACATCCGATGCCACGCCAATTGACGGCGAGGGTGGTGGCCCACCCGCGTTATTGAGCAGCATATCCGGCTTGTAATCCGACCGAATACGGTCACAAAAACCGCCCAGAGCCTCTGTATCCGTCAGATCAACCGCGTCACAGCGAACGGTAACACCGTGCTTTTCGCTCAGCTCGCTCGCCAGTTCTTCCAGCGCAGCCAACCTGCGCGACGACAGCACTAGGTTCGCGCCTTCTGCGGCCAACCGCTCGGCTATAGCCCGACCCAGTCCCTGCGATGCACCCAAGATAAGTGCGGTTCTGCCTTTGAGGCCTAAGTCCATTTTTGTTCTCCAGTATATGAATTCTTGTGTCGGTTTACTGCGAAGTATCGAGCGCCTTAGGCGATCTGACCTGCATTATTAGTTGGGTGATCCCGGTCAGTGCCATAACCCCGGCAATGATCGGCCGGATGGTGCCAGGCATCATAAAGACGGGAACCGCCAGAACGATCAGCAAAACAGGGGTAAAATAATGCGCCCAAGCCTTTTTCCCGCGTTGTTTTTGGTAAGATGGGAACATGATGGAAAATCCGCTGAGCAGGATAAAGAATAGCGCCCATGGCCGTGTCAGGAACACATCAAGCCCATCACCGCGTGCATAAACCTGGCTCAGGCGCACTTCGGCGATTTGGCCCAGAACAACCCCCAGAACGATCGGAACGATCGGAAATCCCAAGGCGCGCATCACGAAGCCAAGAATACCAAATATCAACAAGGTCCACATGTCATAGGCAATGTTGTTCAGCGCAAAAATACCAACCGCGCAATAGAACAGGATCACTGCAGTCAGCATGTACATCTTCACCTTTGTCACCAGCACAAAGCCACGCAGGGTGATGGACTGAAGGAACAGCATCATGAAATTGGCAACAAAGAAGGCGAGGAAGATCGAATAGGCGATCATCGGCTCGTCCGAAATGAACGAAGGGCTTGGGATAACGTCGTGCACCAGCAGCGCGCCCAGCATGATAGCGGTCATGATATCGCCGGGCAGACCCAGCGCCATCATCACAATCAACGCACCACCAGCAGTCGCATTATTCGCCGCTTCGGGCGCGATAATGCCGTCGATAGCGCCTTTGCCAAAGGTTTCGGGTTCTTTCGAAGATTTCTTGGCCTGATCATAGGCCAGAATGTTTGAGATCGTACTGCCGGCCGCAGGAAGGACACCAACGAAGACCCCCAACAAAGAGGACCGTGCGACATTGACCCATCGGGCCAGCACCACTTTGCAGGATGCAATGTAATCGATTTTGACCACATTCGCGGTCTCGTCGCCGCCAAGTTTCTGTCCAGCACTTGAACTGTCACGCACGTCGCTTAGCAGGCGGCTAAACGCGAACAGTCCAACTAGCACTGGTAGGAACGCAAAGCCTTTGGAGACCTCATCGACACCAAAATTGAAGCGGGGCAAACCAAACACAACATCACTGCCAATGGTCGCAATCAACAAGCCAAACAAAGCACCAATCAAACCTTTCAGCAGTTGGTCACCAGCCAGACTGGCTGTCACGGTCAATGCAAAAAGAACCAGCGCAAAGAAGTCGACGGGCTGGAATTCCAAACCGATCATCGCCAGTTGCGGCGCGATCAGCATCAAAACCACAGATGCAATGATACCGCCAAAGAACGAAGACCAGACGCCAATACCCAGCGCCAATCCGGGTCTGCCAGATTTCGCCATCGGGTAACCATCAAAGGTGGTCGCGACCGACGACGGGGTCCCGGGTATGCCGGTCAGAATGCCCGACATCAAGCCACCTGACAGGCCACCGACGTAAACGGCGATCATCGTGGCCAGTCCCTGAACCGGCGACATGGCAAAGGTGAACGGCAAAACCAGCACCACTGCCATCGCAATCGTAAAGCCCGGAATAGCGCCTGCCAGCAGGCCGACAAAAGTGCCCAACAGCATCAGGGCCATCGTCGTAAGCGTGAACAGCTCGGGGCCTGCCAGTGCGATATTAGAGAAAAGGTCCATGTCTTAGTACACTCTCAGCAAGATGCCTTCGGGCAAAAACACCCCGAGAAGTTGGGTGAAAATTGCCCACATGCCCACAACAAAGAAGATTGAGACCAGTCCATGCTGGATCATCAGCCTGGACGACCAACCGCCCAGAAATCCCAGCGTGATAAAGACATACAGCAACCCGCCAATCAGCATTCCAAGGATCGGCATGGTGATAAGAAATAGAAAGAACAGGGCAAAACAAACAATCGGGTTTTTATAGTAGGTAAACCACTCGGACAGGCTGCGGCTCTCGAGACTTTCATCAACCTCGGCCATTTGCGCTTTGGCCAGCAAAAGCAACGACAACAGGGCCAGCGGCACTAGAATCATTCGGGGCCATAACGTGGCTGGCATTTGATTGAACATCGGGGGTGGCATCTGAAACGTGTTGATCAGCAGCCCGCCGCAGATGAGAAGCGACACTATTGCAACCGCCGTATCTCTGTTTAATCGCATACCATATTCCTATTCACACGAACCACCGGTCCGTTGTCCGTCATTTTGTTGAAGGTATATTTGGCGAGGCCCCAAGGCCTCGCCGGGACTGCTTTATTGGAAGCGGCCCATTTTCAGTTCTTTTGCGGCGTCGATAAATTCAGCCGAAGTCGCTTCCCACCACTTTGCGTAGTCTTCTGGTCCAAGGTACTCGACCGAGGTGCCCTTTGCGGCTTGCTCGGCGACAAAGGTTTCATCCTCAGTTGGGCCTTTGAAGACATCAGCCCAGAACGCAACGATTTCCGGAGACGTACCTTTTGGTAGCATCACGCCCCGCGTCAACGAGAAGGTCATGTCCACGCCCAGCTCTTTCAGCGTTGGCACGTCGGGGATCAAGTCACTGCGTTCGTTCGAGGCAATAGCAAAGGCTTTCAGGTTTCCATCGCCTCGCTGTGTGCGGGCTGCGGCCATGTTGATACCACCCAGATCGATGCTACCGTTCAATAGACCGGTGATACGTCCGGCCGTACCGCCCTGAAATGGCACATAGGCAAAATCCGCGCCTGTTTTGGAGCCAAGGATAATCCAAAGGAAGTGGCTGGTCGCGCCCATGGACACGCCCGTCGGAATGCTTCCCGGGCTTGCTTTGGCAGCAGCCAGCATACCGTCGAGATCATTATATTCGACGTGTCCGCCAGCACCGATGATTTCAGGTGTGTCTGTCAGCATAGCAACTGGTTCAAAACCGTCCCAGTTAAAATCCGTCACACCATTGATGTAGTTCACGGGCAAGTGCTGGTGAATGGCAAACAATGTGCAACCATCCGGCTTAGCTGCATGCGCCTCTTTGGCACCCAATCCGCCGCCCTGGCCTGGCATGGTCACAACCTTGATTTTCACCGGTGAATCAGAGTTCTGAATTGCTTGTTCAAAAATGCCGAAAATTACGCTTGTTCCGCCGCCGGGACCCCATGGAACGATCAGTTGGGCCGTATCGCACGGCAGATCAACAGCGCTTGCTGGAGTTGCGGCAATGCCAAGCCCCGCAACAACGGCCGCAGTCGCAGCCTTCAGATGTGATGCAAGTAACTTCATTCTTATTCCTCCCAGAATATGTGAATTCTTTCGGACATGTACTGCTTGAACGCTTTGCTTCAGGCCCGATTTTCAACCTGCACTGCCCGACACTCCTGCTGCATCCGGCCCTTCTACAGGTGCCTTTACATGTATATGAGTATTTCATATATCTGACAATAACGTCAGTCAGAACACATTGTTGCATGAGTGGGATAATAAATGGATGCGGAACTGCTAACAGATATGGCGACCTTTGCGGCCGTGGTTGAGAAGAACAGCTTTTCCCAAGCAGCTGACGTTTTAAAAATGTCCAAGTCCAATGTCAGCCGTCGTGTTGCCTCGCTTGAGACAAGACTCGACGTTAAACTCATGCATCGCACCACACGCAAGTTGGGGCTGACCGAGAGCGGTCGGGTATACTATGAACATTGCGCCCGCCTGGTAAGCGAGGCGCGCGACGCGGACTATGCTATCAAGGTGATGCACTCCACACCCAGCGGTCTTTTAAATGTCAGTGTTCCTGCCACCTTGGGGCGGACTTTCATCCTGCCACTTCTGCCGGAATTCTTAAAATTACACCCGGATATTCGACTTAATCTTACCATCACCAATCGCAAAGTGGACCTGAGCGAAGAGCGGTGCGATATTGCCGTGCGAAAGGGAGCAATCGATGATGTCTCGCTCTGTGCGATTCCTCTTGGCTCCTCTACCCAGTACTTTTACGCCAGCCCGGAATATGCATCTGCGATGCCCGACTTAGAGCACCCGAACCAACTACCGGATCATGCTTTCTTGTCCAGTGCGATCACCTACGGCCCAATTGACCTGGCCGTCAGACGTGGAAAGGACCAGATTGATGTCTGCGTGACACCGCGCCTTTCCGTACGGGACCACGAGGCGCTATTATCCATGACATTGGACGGTTTGGGGGTCGCTCTTCTTCCTGCCTGGATGACGCATGACCACGTCCAGTCGGGACGTCTTGTGCCCCTTCTTCCTGACTGTCGTGGTCCGTCGGTAGATTTCAGCGTGGTGTTTCTACCGCATCGAAGCATGGCGCCAAACCTAAGGGCCTTTGTCGACTTCCTGAAAGAGCGGTTTAAGAATAATCGCCCCTGGGAGTATCAGACCAATTCCGCAGCGCCAGTCAAAGACGTCAATTGACTGTTGCCATAGATTTGCCCCCCCGCCAAAACTGTCAACTCAAGTCATATCAAATGCAGCCCCCAGAGCGGCTCAGAAGATCACGATGACAGCGGTGCCTATGACGGCCAATATTGCCCCACACACTGCCTGAAAACGTGGAACAAGACCCTCCTTTAGCCAAAGTATCGGCAACACAAGTACAGGTGACAGAGAGCCCAGCGCTGCGGCTATCCCCGCATCAAAGTTCGCAAAGGCATAGAGCAGCAGCGAGGATGACACTCCATAGCCGATGAATCCCGGCAAGATCACCCATCCAAGTAGCGACGGCGACAATTCACTATGGCCCCGAAAAGTTTTGGCGGGCCAGAGTGCAATAACTGAAATCAAAAGGGCGGCCCCCAACAGGCGAATTGCCGAGGCTGCCAATGGCTCTGTCCCTGCAAGCATCGCGGGCTTCATGATAAGAAATCCAAAACCCTGAAACCCAGTGGCTGTGACGCCAAGCAGTAAAATAATCGCCATTCTTCCCGTCGTCACATCGCCATCGGAGCCCTCGTTTCCGCCAAAGAACACGGCAAGACAGACACCAAGAAGCGTTACCCCAGCGCCAAATATGTCTGTGCCGGAAGGTACCTCCTGCAGCCAGAGGTACGCCATCACTGCCACCAACGGAGCCTTCAAGGACAGCAATAGTTCAGTACGCATAGGCCCGCCCTGGCGCAGGCACTCAATCATCGCAAGATTGCCCAAGACGATTCCGACACAGATACTTGCCGCAAAAGATGGCCAGTAGCTCCACTTTACCGATGGCCAGTATCCCAGCGCGCTACAGATGACTGCCACAATTGCCGAACAGGCAATAAGCTGAATGCGGGTAAACTCAAACGCACCGAGCGCCTTCGCAGGCCGCTGCGCCAAGACAATTCCAGTTGCCCAGCCGAAAGACGCACTTACGGCGGCAAGAATTGGAAGAATAAGCATGGTACGATCCCGGAAATTTGCTACATAAGTTGTAGCAATAGAGCGCTACACATATAGTAGCAAATGGAGTCTGCTATGCCGTCAAAATTTCCAATGCCTGGCAATCCCGTTCGCGGGTCAAAATCAGGCAAACCAATCATGGCTCTTTTTGATTTACTCGGGCGAAGCTGGGCGCTTGGTGTCATTTGGCAACTCTCAAACAGCACCCTGACGTTCCGCGAAATTCAGCAACGCTGCGAGAAGGTCTCACCGACCGTTTTGAACAAGCGCCTGAAAGAACTGACATCAAGTGGGTTGGTTGAACGTGGCGACACAGGCTATCAGCTAACCCCAACAGGCTCAGAACTATTTGACTTACTCCAGCCCTTCGGCGCCTGGTCGAATAGTTGGGCCGAAAATCTACCGGTCACTGACACAACTAAATGAAGTCGCTTGACGGAAAGGGATTAGAACTCCCGGTAGAGAGCCAAAGTTGTTTCAGTTTTGCGCACACCGTCCAGCAAATATATCTGCTCTAGCAACTTTTGAAGCTCGGCGTTTTCCATCCTGGACAACAGCAGGGCAAAATCAAAATCGCCTGCGATTCCAAAACATCCGATAACTTGGGGTAGCCCCCGAAGGTGA
>ENA-OSET01002384-OSET01002384.1-sediment-metagenome-genome-assembly--contig:-NODE-2384-length-18256-cov-11.506959_pt1 | contig 18256 bp, 15 predicted proteins | sample MGYA00237882_ERZ534229 | MGnify/ENA primary metagenome ERZ534229 (study PRJEB26408, sample SAMN06266212) | sediment metagenome | isolation source: Hudson Canyon methane seep mesocosm | place... | reverse complement strand
TTAAAAGAATTAAGCGACATCCATTTTCATTGGGTGGCAGGGATTGGTAATCCACAACGTTTTTTTAATACCTTGGCGGAATACGGTATTAAGGGAGAACCACACGCCTTCCCTGACCATCATTATTTTCAATTAGAAGACCTTAACTTTCCTGACCAGAAACCGGTGCTAATGACAGAAAAAGATGCGGTGAAGTGCAATGCTTTTGCCAACGAATCAATGTGGTATATGCCCATAGTAGCAAAGCCGAGTACATCTTTTGTTAGCTTATTTCAGCAGTTAATTTCTAAAAAAAACCATAACTCTTGAGTCTTGTTGTATTGCATTGCATTATGCAAAATGGTTCCTTCTCGTCGGGTATCTTTTGCACACGCGATGAAAAAATTAGCTTGTCTTGTATCTTAAATTTAACACTCAAACTGAAAATCATGAAAGCTACGTGATAGCAAAGTAAGGCGAAAGTTATCAGAATTTTTCAAATGTTTATTTCGTTCTAAATGGGATTTGAACTTAATCCAGAACATACTAATTTTCTAGGAGAGTAGAGTTAAATTAAGCTAATTTAGCTGATAACGACTGAGTTTCTACTAAAGAATGAAGGTATCCAAAGAACTCTTCTTACAAACGGTTTGGAGTGTAAAACATGATAGTTAGGTCAAGAGCTCCTCTAAGATTAGGGCTAGCTGGTGGCGGTACAGATGTATCCCCGTATTGCGATACTCACGGGGGATATGTAATGAATGCCACCATTGAACGATATGCTAATGTAGTTCTTAAAATTAATGATGAACCTGTCGTTCGTTTTGTGGCTAGCGATCAACAACTTGAGGTGACAAGTTCTGTTGATGAGGCATTAGCACTCGATGGTAAACTTGATTTGCATAAAGCGGTTTACAAACAAATGATGCAACGTTACAACAATGGAAAGCGATTACCCATTGAAGTTACTACCTTTTGTGATGCACCTGCAGGGTCTGGGTTAGGCTCATCATCAACGTTAGTTGTTGCAATGATTAAAGCGTTTGTCGAGTTGTTAAATGCACCGATTGATGAATACGCTATTGCACAGTTGGCTTTCAATATTGAACGTGTAGAGTGTGGTTTACAGGGTGGACGTCAGGACCAATATTCAGCAGCTTTCGGAGGGTTTAACTTTATGGAGTTTTATGCTGAAGAGAGGACTAATATTAATCCACTACGTATTAAAAACTGGATTATTTGTGAACTTGAATCATCATTAGTTTTATTTTCTACGGGTATATCACGTGAGTCTGCCAGAATAATTGCTGATCAAAGTAATAATGTGAAGCAAGGGGCGGCTAATACAATACAAGCCATGCATGGTATTAAGCGTGAAGCACTGGTTATGAGGGAATCTTTACTGCGAGGAGACTTCAAAAGGCTTGTTCAGTCTATGTGTCTTGGATGGGAAAATAAGAAGAGTTCTGCTAAAACAGTTTCAAACCCCTATATTGATGAAATTTATGATGCAGCGATTACAGCAGGGGCATTAGCTGGTCGAGTTTCAGGAGCAGGAGGTGGCGGTTTTATGCTCTTTTTTGTACCCACTGAAAAACGCATGGCGGTTATTCGAGAATTAAATAAGTTTGAAGGGCAAGTGAGTAACTGTCATTTCACTAAACATGGCTGTCAGGCATGGAGAGTATAATGAGAGCGCATATTTCAACACAAATCATGAAAGCCCAACAGCTTATGTCAGAAATGTTGGAAGATGATAGTTTATTTGTTCAGGTTGAAAATGCAGCTCAAACGTGCATAGATAGTTTGAGGTCAGGGGGAAAGATTCTACTTGCTGGAAACGGCGGTAGCGCGGCTGATGCTCAACATATAGCGGCTGAGTTTGTCAGTCGTTTTGCCTTTGATCGGCCAGGTCTTCCTGCTATTGCTTTAACAACTGATACATCTATCCTTACGGCTATAGGTAATGATTATGGTTATGAAAAATTATTTGCCAGACAACTGCAATCATTAGGGCGTAAAGGTGATGTGTTTATTGGCTATTCAACTTCTGGTCAGTCGCCCAATGTCTTACTGGGTTTTGAGGAAGCACAACAAAGAAATATCAAAACTATTGGTCTAACGGGGAAACGCGATGGGGCGATGCGAGAATTATGTGATTATTTAATCGAAGTGCCATCGCTAGAAACCGCAAAGATTCAGGAAGGGCATTTAGTGCTAGGACATATTATTTGTGGATTGGTTGAACAGGCCATATTTAAGGTGGCTGAGTAATGCTAGAAGCTATTATTTTAGCAGGAGGTTTTGGGACGCGCCTGAGTACAGTGGTTACTGATCAGCCCAAACCTATGGCACCAATTGGGAATCGACCATTTTTGGAAATTGTATTGCACTTGCTTGCTGTTAAAGGGTTTGGTCGAGTAGTCTTGTCACTAGGGTATATGGCTGAAAATATTTCTAGTCATTTCGGTGATTCGTTTGCAGGATTGGAATTGGTTTATGTGGTCGAAGAACAAGCACTTGGGACAGGGGGCGGTGTACGACTAGCATTAACTCAGTGCAAGGAAGATCATGCGTTTGTCTTCAATGGAGATACTTTTCTTGATTTAGAAGTTGATGCTGTTGAGCAACAGTGGCAGCAAGAGGGTAAGTCAATCATTATAGGGAGACAGGTTGAAGATACCGCACGCTACGGGCGACTTTTAACTTCTGGAGGTCGTGTGGTTGGTTTTACTGAGAAAGGTGTTGTAGGTAGTGGTGTTATCAATGCGGGGTGTTATGTTTTTGATCGAAATGAACTGGATGCTTTCCCTCTAAATATTCCTTTTTCGCTTGAAGTTGATTTTTTGTCAAAGTCAATTTCAAGAAAAGAATTTCAAGTGTTTATTTCAGATGAAAAATTTATTGATATTGGAATTCCAGAAGACTTTGCAAGAGCTCAGATAGAACTGAAAGATATCTAAATAGGAAGTATTATTTCTCTGATTCTATTGAACAAAGAATAGTTGTATGGGGTTATGGTTAAGTCATTAATACTGAAATTAAATGTTAAAAAATATATTTTTTTTCTCATCGGTTTAAGTATAACAACAAGTTTTTATCATGAATTTATTCATGATAACTTGTTGCATACAGTCAAAAACAATTTATTGAAGCACTCGTCTGAATCATATGAATTAAATAGTTTAAGTGAACTTCCTTATTTAAAAGAACTTTCGCTAAAGATTGATGGAGGAAAACATAAAGTTTTTCATAGCAAATTCAAAGCGGGAGAAGGTCCTTTATTTTTTTTGGATTACGATATACAGGTTCAAAATTTAAAAGGTGTAACTAAGGAAAAATGGCATGGTTTTAGGTTTGCGTTATACCCGGAAGTTAAGGGTATTCCATTTAGGTCTGTTCCACATGTTTTGTTACATGTTCAACAAGATGGCCAGTATCGTGGGACTTCAAAAGTTTTTTTTGAAAAAGAATATTCAAGTTATTTTTTTGCAATTGAATTATTTGCTGATAAAGGATCCGTGAGTATTAAAAATATAAAATTAATAAATTATAGAAAAGGGAGAGATCAGTTATTTTTTGAGTATGGATTAGTTTGTATCTGGTTTGTAGGACTTTTATACCCTATATTGTTTTTTATAAACGACAAACAAAATAAATTCTGGTCGAATATATCAGCGGGATTGTTAGTTATTATTTTAGTGGGTGTTATGGTGCCAAATTCTAATTTTCATATTTTTAATAAAATAACTAAAGATCTAGTGTTTAAAGAGGTTCTTACAGAAAAAAAGACGGAATCGTATCGTAAAGAGAACTTTTTAAAAGAGACTTTGTTGTCAATTGTAAAAGATTTGAACTTACCTTTTGTTGGAGTTATAAAGAAAGGAGGGCATATTGTTTTATTTGGATTGTTAACCTGGAGTCTTTTTCATGCTTTAAGTCCGTTAAAACCTTTTACGGTTGCTTTCTTGGTTTCAATTTTAGCGGTTACAACGGAGATTTCCCAATTAAATATTTTATCTAGAACGGCATCTTTAGGAGACGTTGGTATTGATTTGATAGGAGTTTTTTTAGCCTATATTTTCTGGGTATTGATCAAAGTGAGGCAGGGTAGAAGTATCTGATTAGAAGGTGTTTTTTAACTAATAAAATCTGACAATTTAATTTTGCTTTTTGCCATTGACCTCTTAGATATCTGTTAATCATTAATATAAATGATCAATATTCTCTTAGGGTAAAAGCGGAGAGTGACAAAAGTTTATTTGTATTAGTGTGATTACCGAAGGAAACTGACTGATTAATTAGTCATATATGGCCCACCCCGTATTGCAAGATAAATTAGTTTGTAGCATAAAGAAATATTGCTCCGTTATATCCGACCTGTAGTTGAGACGTTTATCTCTCTCTGGCCCTGATGGAATCCAGCGTGGCTTAGCCGCTTCAATACGCTTTAGAAGATAAGCTTTATAGGGGTCAAGTTTACAAGGCCTTGTTGGCCGTTGTGAATACGTTGGATACTCCATGGGTGGGTGTAAATGTTTTCTAACGGTGTTTTTTGAGATCCCGAGTTTTCTGGCTATGGTTTTAATCCCATGCCCTTGGTGATGTAAGACGTGAATTTCCACAAATATCTCTTGGGTCAACATAGTAAATACGATCTATTAGTAAAATCGTAATATTCACCCAATGGGGTCAGTTTTACATCGGCGGTGACACTCAGTGAATGGGTGTGGGGTTTTGGGATGCGAAAATGACATGTGCGCTGCTGAATCGAATTACTCATCATTGTGACATTATCGAAACTGGGAATGATTATTATAGATATTAAGCACCGAAAATCAGGGTTAAAAATAGCGTAAATATCCTAGACAAAGTGGGAGCTTATCAACACTGATTGACAGTCACTTAATTAAAAATAGTTTGATTAATCTTATCACTGCCTAAGAATCCTTGTTTCCGTTAATAATATTTTAAAGTGCGTCTGTCTTATATTAATATTGCCGTTTCACAATTAGCTTGAGATTATTCTATTTAAATGTGTTCTCATTTTGGGAGAGTTACTTGTAGTGGTAGAGATGATCATAACATCTCTTGTTAGGTGGCCAAATTCACTGTACCACTACAAGTAACTCTCAACTTATTTCGAATAATATTTATGATCAACACATATCAAAAAAAAATTTGAAATTACTATTTAGTTATCTATATTTGTTGATAACAATTTTTAAAAATTAATACTTATGCTATGGCTATTAAATGCTTATAAAGAAGAGCAAACACCTCTCAATCATTCTGTAAATTGATTAAGGTTTTCTAGAAAATTATTTTCATTATCCACCATAGGTAAGTTCAGTCAATGCAAGAAACTTGTTATATCAAAACAGTAGAGGGAGTGGAATTCAAAGGAGAAAGAACGAAAAGCATCTTGGATACGTCGTTACTTGCAGGCGTAAATTTTCAATATAGTTGTAGAAATGGTCAATGCGGAATTTGCAAAGCAACATTGTTAAAGGGGGAGGCTAGACCTATTCAGCCTCAAATAGCACTAACATCAACCGATATTAAGAAGAGAAAAATATTAACTTGCTGCTGTGCTCCGGTGAGTAATATTTTAATTGATGCAAAAGACTTAACAATGCTAAAGGATATTGAAATAAAAACATTACCTGTCCGTATAAATAAGATTATAAAACAAACTGATCAAATCATTGAAGTGGAATTGAGATTGCCGCCTACAGCAAATTTCAAATTTCTTGAGGGACAATATATTGATGTAATTAGCTCTAAAGGTGTAAGGCGAAGCTATTCAATTGCTAACTGTGCAAATGAGTCAAAATTAAGGTTGTTCATTAAAAAAATAGATACAGGTAAATTAAGCCAATATTGGGTTAGTGAAGCAAAAGAAAATGATTTACTACATATAGAAGGACCTAAAGGAACATTTTTTTTGAGAGAGGAGAAAAGCCCTATCATTTTTTTGGCTACTGGAACTGGCATAGCCCCTATTAAAGCAATTTTGGATAGACTGTCGACACAAGAGAAAGTTAGCAATCTAAATTTTATGCTCTATTGGGGGAATCGATTCCAACGTGATTTTTTTTGGAGACCGAACTACCCAAAATTAAATTTTACATATAAGCCTGTTTTGTCAAGATCTACTGATGGATGGCATGGAGAAGTGGGTTATATACAAAATTTAGTACTGAATGATAACTTAAGATTAGCTAATGCCTGTGTTTATGCATGCGGATCACTCTTAATGATTAAGTCCGCAAAAAAGATTCTTATAGACAACGGGTTAGATGAAAATAATTTTTACGCCGATGCATTTGTCAGTAGTTAAGAGAATATAGGAGCATAAATGAAAGCAGTTTTATTAGCCGGTGGCTTAGGAACGAGGTTAAGCGAAGAAACTAATTCAAGACCAAAGCCTATGGTAGAAATTGGTGGTAAACCTATACTTTGGCACATCATGAAAATGTATTCATTTCATGGCATAAATGACTTTATTATTTGCTGTGGATATAGGGGATATATGATTAAAGAGTATTTTGCTAACTACTTCTTACACCAATCGGATGTGACTTTTAGTCTAGAAGATAACAAGATGAATGTTCATGAAAGAAGAGTAGAGCCTTGGAATGTGACATTGGTTGATACGGGTCTCAACTCCATGACTGGCGGTCGGTTAGGTCGAGTTAAGGAATATATAAAAGATGAAGAATCATTCTGCTTTACTTACGGCGATGGTGTCGGTGATATTGATATTTCCTCATTAATCAATTTTCATAAACAACATGGTAAACAAGCGACAGTAACAACCTCTTATCCTCCAGGACGTTTTGGTGCGCTTGATATCACTGATGGGCAGGTTACTAACTTTAATGAAAAGCCAAAGGGTGATGGCGACATGATTAATGGTGGTTTTTTTGTTTTGTCCCCTAAAGTACTTGAACGAATAGCTGGGGACGAATGCGTTTGGGAACAACAACCATTAATGAGTTTAGCCGAGAATAAGCAGCTAATGGCTTATGAGCATCAAGGATTTTGGCAGCCAATGGATACGCTTAGAGACAAGATTCATTTGGAAAATCTGTGGAATAATAACCAAGCTCCTTGGAAAATATGGGAATAAATACAATGGTGGATGAGAGATTCTGGAAGGATAAAAGAGTCTACTTAACTGGCTCTACAGGCTTTAAAGGTAGCTGGTTATCCCTATGGTTAAGCAATATGGGGGCTGAAGTAAAAGGCTATGCTTTGAAGCCTACAACAACACCTAGCTTATTTGAATTAGCAAACGTATCAAATAAAATAGAGTATGAAATAGGTGATATTAGAAATTCAAAACAGCTGCAAGCTAGCTTGAATGGTTTTAACCCAGACATTCTAATTCATATGGCTGCACAGCCATTAGTTAGACTTTCTTATACAAAACCAGTAGAAACTTTTGAAACCAATGTCATGGGAACTGTTAAGGTTTTAGATGCGGCTAGAAATTGTGAGAGTCTTAAATCTATTGTCAACGTAACCACCGATAAGTGCTATAAAAACAAAGAATGGCCGTGGGGTTATCGTGAAAATGAAGCAATGGGTGGTCTTGACCCGTACAGTAGCAGTAAAGGTTGCGTTGAATTAGTCTCATCAGCTTACTATCATTCATTTCTGCATGAAAAAGGGGTCAGCCTAGCAACAGCACGAGCTGGTAACGTGATTGGTGGTGGAGACTGGGCTGAAGGTCGTTTGATTCCTGATATCTTAAATGCATTTCAAAAAAAACAATCAGTTGTTATTAGAAATCCTAAATCAACAAGACCCTGGCAACATGTGTTAGAACCCTTGTCTGGCTACCTTGTTCTAGCACAAAAAACGTATGAATCACCCCAAGAGTACGCGGAAGGATGGAATTTTGGACCGGATGATAAAGATGCGAAACCTGTCGGCTGGATTATTAATCAAATGGCTTCAAAATGGGAAGGTAAAGCTAATTGGAAACTAGATAAAAATCCAAACCCTTATGAGGCAACCTCTTTAAAGCTTGATATCTCTAAAGCTAAGTTGCGACTTGGTTGGCAACCAACATGGCGTCTTGAAAATACCTTAGAAAGAATTATTAATTGGCACCAAGCATGGCTTAACCATAAAGATATGCAGGCAGTTTGTTTAAATGAAATAAAAAACTACATGGAAGATATGAATAATGAAAACGACTAAGTCTCTAAGAAAAGAAATCGCCAATCTGGTTTATGAATATGCTGAATTACAGTATCAGGAAAAACCATTTGACCCAGGTCATTCGGTTGTACCTCCTTCAGGAAAAGTGATTGGTTCTGAAGAATTACAACATATGGTGGATGCGTCATTAGATGGCTGGTTAACTTCAGGTCGTTTTAATGATAAGTTTGAAAAAGAACTGGCTGAATTTATTGGTATCAAACTTCTAATTACCGTTAATTCAGGTTCATCGGCTAATCTAGTCGCCTTTAGTACACTCACTTCAAAAAAATTGGGGAAACGCGCCATTAAAAAAGGAGATGAAGTAATTGGCGTAGCTGCAGGTTTCCCAACAACGGTAAACCCTATAGTTCAGTTTGGTGCGGTGCCAGTATTTGTGGATGTGGATCTGAAAACGCACAATGTTAATTCGGATTTAATTGTTGCAGCAATCACGCCAAAGACTAAAGCAATTATGCTAGCCCATACGTTAGGAAATCCATTTAATCTAACTAAAGTTAAAGCCATTTGTGAAAAATATAACTTATGGTTAATTGAAGATTGCTGTGATGCTTTAGGTGCAAAGCATGATGGAAAGATGGTTGGTACTTGGGGTGATATTGCCACTTTAAGTTTTTACCCTGCCCACCATATTACTATGGGTGAAGGCGGAGCAGTATTTACTAACAACAACCAACTGATGACAATAGCAAAATCCTTTCGTGATTGGGGGCGTGATTGTTACTGTAATCCAGGTTGTGATGATACTTGTGGTAAACGGTTTAACCAACAACTCGGATCATTACCTAAAGGCTACGATCACAAATACACCTACTCTCACTTAGGTTACAATCTTAAAATAAGTGATATGCAAGCAGCGTGTGGTGTGGCGCAGTTAAAACGTCTTTCAGGATTCATAAAAAAACGAAATGAAAATTTTGAATATCTTAAAACTAGACTATCTACACTCACTGAGTTTATTGCATTTACTAAAACAACTGAAAACTCAACACCCTCATGGTTTGGTTTTCCAATCACAATAAAAGAATCTTCAGGTGTTAGCTGCGTAGATCTTACCAAATACTTAAATCAAAATAAAATTGGTACCCGCCTGTTATTTGCAGGAAACCTAATTCATCAGCCCTATTTTAAGGAAATAAAGCATAGAGTTGTTGGTGATTTGACTAATACTGACCACACCATGAAACGTACTTTCTGGCTAGGTATTTATCCTAATTTAGGGGTAGATGAGCTAGAGTATATAGCAGAAAAAATGGAAGAGTTCTTTGGTGTTAATTTCTAAATGTATTCCTCCCATAAATAACCGAAGTAAAAAGTAAAGGTTAATGCTGAAAATCTTGTCCATTAGATTTTCACTGAAAAAACTGCACTTAGGCCAAGTTCAGGTATCGGCCCAATTGAAAACAGTGCATCAGGTTGAGATCAGTCCCGCTGGCGTCAGAAATGTGTGGGTAAGAGAAAATATGAGTATCAGCGCCTTAAGGTACAAAGAGCTAAATTATAAATTGCTGTCGCATAGCGATGATTACTTAATTGCTAGTTTAGCTATCAATTGTTAGGCTGTAGCGACCAAGTCCATTGGTAATTAATCCGTCAGATCCCCTCGGTTATCACACTAATACACTTGATCAATAAATGTTAATAAAAAACTATAAATAATAATCATTGTTTTAAATACCTATAAAAATGGTAAACGTTATATATCCATCTTAAATTTCTTGCCAAAAATATTTTCCATGATGACCAATCAATAACTCTTAAGTAAAGCCGAATCTCCTCTAAAAAATTATCCCGACAAATCGAATGAATTTTAATCAATTTTTTAAAGGGATACTCATATACTAATATTTTTAAAAGCGCAGATTTCTCTAAGTTGTCATCAGAAAAAATATCGTCAGAAAGTAACATATATCCACGATAATCAATCAGAATTCTCTTACATTCACCTTCCTGCAAAAAATAATCATTTCCTAATCTACAGAGAACAATATTTGAGTGAAAAATTTGCAGAGTAGCCTTATTATTTAGAATTGATAAAAGTGGATATACATGTGAGTATGCTGTTTGAAAATATCTTTTTGGAGGTAAAAACTCATCCCATTTTTCTTTTTTTACCACTATAGAACTCAAAAAAGAAAAAACCCCGGCCAAACTTCTACAACTAGAAAAATAATCCGCAAGATTGTCTTCAGAAAAATCCCAGTCTTTTTTTACGTTTTCAATCCAAAACGATCTGGAAATCCCATTTTGCATATTAATATCACATTCGATTCGATTATGAAGATAAATATCTTTATTGGTCTTCAAACAATTCAATGCTTTAAGCACACCATCACTTACTATCTTATCGTCACTCCCCATTAACCAGACATAAACACCAGATGAAATCTCAACTGCTTTAAAATAATTTTTATCAGGCCCTAAATTTTTACTCTCCTTATAGTAAGTAATATTGTTATATCGTTCTTGATATCCAGAAACAACTTCACTTGTATTATCTGTAGACGCATTATCACTTATTGAAATCTCTACTTTATCTCCACTTGGTTGCAATAAAATAGAATCAAGCAAATCGGGCAAATACTTTGCTCGATTATAAGTCGGAATGCAAATAGATAACTTGTAGTTAGAGTTCATCCTTTGAATTTACCTTTAAAAACTGATGAGAACTGTATGGAAGATACCAAAACACTGTACATAAAAATGAAATAATTAATCCCATTAGCAACCCATAAACACCATATTTCATTGACAAGAAAATCTGTAATGAAACACTAACAAACGCCTGAATAGGAACGATAGTGAGCAATGGCTTTAAATTATTTCCTGCTTGCAAAATCATTGCGAATGTGTCTGCCCACACTCGAATTAAAAAATACAACCCAAAAGTAACCACTAGAACTGGGCTTATATTAACCTCTATATTTCGAATCAAATATCTATAAATATATTCACCAAATACGACAATAAATCCAGTAAAAATAATCATAAACAACATACCAACCGGTAAAGATTTTCTAACCATTCCCTCTATAATATGATAATTTTCTTTAGAGGATATTTTTTCACTTAATACTGGCCATATAGCCATTAAAAATGCACTATAAATAAACAAGGCTAACGAAAAAATTTTCAATAAGATATGGTACTGAATCACTTCTTCTGAAGATAAAACCTGTGCAGCTATAAAAAAGTCTACATTCAAAACCAATAATGCCATTAACCCAAAAAACAAAAACTCTTTAGATTTTTTTAAAATTGTTTCGATATCTATATTTTTAAAACTAATTTTAGTCCTAAGTTTAAATAAAAAATAAGCATAAAACATCATAGGCATAAATGCTAATGGGCCAAAGTAGGCCAATAAAATAATCTCCAATGATTGTTCTTCATTTTTTTGAAGCCATAAAAGAAATAAGTACGATATTAGTACACTAATAGCTGGAACAATACTTGACCAATACCCTTTTTCCAAAGCGTACCATATCTTATAAACCATACCAAAAACACCCACACATATCATTAATAAAACACTTATAAAAAATATTTGCGTATAATCTGAATCAATAGAAAAATTACTCAGATAATAAGATGCTAATGAATGAGAGACGATCCAAGTTAACACACCAAAGATAATAATTAAAATCGAACCTATAAAGAGAATTGTTGCAATAAACTCCTTATAGCTTTTTCCTTGTGACTTAAGGCTAGAAATTTTATTTTGCAAAGAAAACCCTAGGCCTAAATCAGCCAGTAAAAACCAACACAACAACGATGTAATCAATATATATACTGTATAATCATCAACACCTAGTAACTGGCTTACAATAGATAATATCATTACTTGCAATAGAGCTTGCATACCTCTTGAAAACCAAGCCGCTAGAGTTACAAAATGATAATTTTGTATTTTAGACAATATTTTCACTATTGTTGTTCTACCCACTCAATCATATTTATAACTCCTGTTTTCTTATCAATAACAGGGTCCCAGCCGATCATAGCCTGAGCTTTAGTAATATCCGCAACAAAAACTCTTTGATCACTCTCTCTTGGTGGCAATTTAGTAAACTCTATATTAATATTTAACTCTTTTTCTAAAATATTAAAAAGTTCTAATAAAGAAGAAGAGTTATGAATACCACCACCAATATTAAAAGCTTGGCCCTTTATTTGATCTATATTTTCTGCAGCTTTAAGATATAAAGAAACACAATCACTAGCATATAATAAATCCCTCACTTGTTTACCATTTCCAGAAATCGTAAATGGCTCCTGTGCTATACCTCGCTTAATATCAATAGATTTTTGCGTAAACCATCCTAGCCAACCCTGATCATAGGTTGCAAATTGCCGCCCACCAAACATTGATGAATGCCTAAAAACAATCGTTTTTAAACCATAAATCCTGGAGAAATCCAACATATATTGATCTGCACTCCCCTTTGAGACGCCATACGGAGAGTGAAAATCTAAATTAACAGATTCATTAAAACCATTTGGCCTATCAACACATTCATAACGTGTTTTTGTTTCACGGTATTCGAATTGTTCTAAATCCCCATAAACCTTATTGGTAGATGAATATATAACTGCACTTGTAGGAGAATACAAACGAACAGCATTTAATAAATTAAAGCTACCCACAACATTGATTTCAAAATCCTTTCTGGGATCATAGATAGAAGTAGTCATAGCAACTTGTCCAGCTAAATGATAAATAAAATCAGGGTTATGATTCTTTATCATTCTCTCAACATCATTGGTATTCCTAATATCACCCTGAATTAACTTGAACTCACCTTGAGTTCGAAGCCATTCAAGATTTTGATAACTACCAAATCGAGACAAGTTATCAAAAACAACTAATTCGTGCCCAAGATTTAGAAGTTCACTTGAAATATTAGAACCTAAAAAACCACAACCACCAGTAATTAAATATTTCATCAATATGTCTCTAGGATATTATGTAAACCATCTTGAAGTATTGTTTTAGGAGACCAACCTAAGTCTAATAGAGGCTGATTATCTACGCAAACTGTCATTACTTCACCTTCTCTATAGGGCACTTGACCAAAATTAAGCCTTGTGATGCTCTTCTTCCCATTCTTTTTTTCATATAACACCTTCAGGTTTTCAATAAATTCCCTGACGGAAATAAGTTTCCCACTTCCAATATCAAATTCATTAAAACCAGCAAGTTTATCTTTATTTTTAAGTATAGTTAAATACGCTGAAACAACATCATCTATATAAGTAAAATCTCTCTTTTGCTCACCTAATGTCAGCTTGATTTCAGGAATATTTTCTCTAAATTGTGACAAAACCCAATATACAAACTTAGTTGAATCATCTTTAGGCCCATATATATGCTCAAGTTTTATATTAATCACCTGAATATTATTACTATAAAACTCAAGCCAATCTACTAATTGCTTTTTAGATAAAGCATATGCATTAATATTTCTTGGCAACAAAGTATCTGTATTAATATAAGTTTTCACTTGGTATTCTAATGCCAAATCTAAAAGCCGAAGACCAAGCATTAAATTACTTTCCAATATTACACTTGTTTCTACTCTATCTCTGCCATAATGACAAACTGTGTGAATCACACAGTCAATAGATTGTTCTTCAAAGATGTTCTGAAGCGATCGAAGATCTGCATCATAAGCCTTAACCTTGTTTAAAAGGTGCTCAATTCGCCAGAGACTCGAGGTCGTACGTTTTAAAATTACAACCTTATAACCTTTATTTAATAAAGATTCCAACAAGTGACTACCAAGAAAACCCGAAGCTCCAGTTAAAAGTATTCTGTATTTTGACATTAAAAATTCACACACAAACCCTCGTAAATATTTTCAGCAATATAATCTAAATATTCTTTATCTAGACTAGGAAAAATACCCAATCATAGTGTTTTGACATCGTAACGTAAGTATTAATAATCTCTCCAATTACATGGTACCTACCAAAGAATAGGAAGCCCAATCTACAAGTCAAGGTATTAGATTGTTTTTTATTTGATTTGCTAGGTAAGGTTCGTGCCATCACTTATGAAGGGTGATAGATTATAATTACGAGTAATTATACGAGTCACTTAATGACTTACCACCGAATATTTATTAATAGAAATTAACGTGCGATGACTTTATTTGAATGTGTTCTAATTTATTTGGAGAGGTTATCATTCCTGTTGGAATCAGTGCCTGATTTTATTAGAACAATCGATCAAGTTAATTATCGCCTAATAGCAATACGAGCAAATAAATTAAATTTGCGATGCAAAATGAAAAAAAATAATTAATAGAGTTTGCAAAATCATCATTATATTTGTTGGCCTGATATTTGCTCGTAACTTTACGACTAATAATTATTTTGTATAATAAATTTAGGGAAGTGATGAAAATTAAAGAGCCATCGGGAGCATTTGCGTATCATATTTTATCAAAAATTGATCCTGAAATTATGGACTCCTTAACACAGCAACAATTAAATGCTGTTTATCATGTTATTGTTGCAAGTAGACCACAAGAAAAGCACCCGATAGATGTTAGGGCTGTAATTCCATTATTCTTTTTCCGCATTTATGTTGTGTTTTTAATGGGCCGTGATAAACGACCTAAAGTACAGTTAAAAGAGGCGGTGAGGCGTAGAGAGAGTGATATTAGTTTTAGTGTTCTTTTAATTATTTTAAGTTTAATTCCTATCTTTTTACTACTGGCATTAGTCTATTACTTTTTGAAAGTTGAGTATGGAATTGATTATATTCCTAATTTTCATTTAACAGGTCTGATTAATTAGGTAATGCCAAATTTACAATTAAAACAACAGAGTCATTTCGTTAAACGCTATAGAATTTTTTTATGGCTGTTGATGGTATGTTTTTTATTATTTGGATGTTCGAGATCATTAAAAAGAAATGATGATTATCGTCATCAACAAGGCTTAGGGTACTTTAAGGCAATTGATATCAAACCTGTATTGCAACAGCAAAATTATCAACAAGAGTTCTCGCATTTAATAATTTTAAAAGATAGCTCGTTGTCAATGTTTCATAAATACAAAGGCTATACCAAACAAGATTATTTCGAAATTATAAACGAACGAATAATGAAAACTATTCCAACCGATATGGAATTAAGTCAAACCGTAATTTTATTCGGGGGAATTAATCATAAATCATTTTCCGAAATATTAATTGATGCAGCTATTTTGATAAGAGAATTGTCTGATAAGTCCACTATTTTAGTTCTAAGTGATTGGTCTCAAATTAATAATTTTTCTCAGGATTCTGTTGATGAATTGAATCATGTATTTGGAAATGATTTGTGTATAAATATGGTTGGAATAGGTAATGTTCATCAAAATAATACACTGACTGATTGGACCAACTGTGGCCAACAGGTAAGTGCAGATAGTATTTCTACGCCTATTAGAATGGCTGATTTTGTTCGTAAAATGTTATTTTCAGAACCATCGGATTCAGATAGTGATGGAATCTATGACTATATGGATAAATGTCCAGAAACGAAAAAGAATACGGTGATTAATTGGTCAGGCTGCCCAACAGATAGTGCTAAAAGTCATCCTTATTATCAAGTTCTAGAAAATCTAAATTAATAATTTATCAGTATGGTAAGTAATGAATTGTTTGAAAAAGTCGGTTCTTTTAAAAAAATATTATTGACTGGTTATGTTTTTTTTATGAGTCCTTGTGTGCTGGGTCAAGAAATAGTTCCTTTGCTACAGTCTTTGGCCGTACAACAGAAAGCTGAGCAAATGAAAGCGGCTCCAAGTGGTGTTGATGAGCCGTTATCTGACGTAATTATATCCGCACCAAGTATTGTTCAAGCGATTAAAGATGAAAAACCATCAGAAATTGAGAAAAGTGTTGCAGAGACACTGAATCATATTTCCCTTGAGGAAAAGATCCAGAGTCAAGAAATCCAAGAGTCTTTAGAGCAATTTGGATATAGTTTGTTTTCAGAAATTCCTATTACTTATTCTCCTGTTGCTAATATTCCTGTGCCACAAGATTATTTACTTGGCTCAGGTGATACGCTTGTTGTGCAACTTTTTGGGAAAACTAATGTTGAATACCAATTAGTAGTGACTCGTAATGGCCGGTTGCTAATTCCAGAATTAGGCCCAGTACAGGTTTCGGGTTTAACTTTTAAAGAGGTTAAGGAACTTCTCAATAGCCGCTTTCAGGAGGAACTATTTGGTATTAATGTTTCTGTCACTATGGGGGAATTACAAACGATAAGAATTAGGATTATCGGAGAAGTTGAAAAGCCAGGGAGTTATACGGTTGCAAGTATGACTAATTTAATGAATGCATTATTTGCCAGTGGAGGGATTAAACGAACAGGGAGTTTAAGAAATATTCAGTTGAAAAGAAACGATAAAATAGTAGCTAATTTTGATTTATATGAGGCTATATTAGAAGGAAAGTTGAACACTAAGTTATCAATGCAACATGATGATGTTATTTTTGTACCGGCAATTGGTCCTACTGTAGGCGTAGGCGGTGAGGTTAAAAGACCGGCTATTTATGAGCTGAAACATGAACGTTCCGTGGGCGAGGTGATCCAATTAGCGGGTGGGTTATTGCCAACAGCTGCGCCAGATAGTTCGCATATTGAACGAATCGAAGAAGGTCAATTCTATACCTTAATTGACTTAGATTTACCGTTATCCAATATTAATAAAACAGTTATAAAGCCTGGTGATTTACTACGTATTGTTGCAGTTAAAAATGTCATTGATAAGGTTGTTTTATTAAGTGGTCATGTAATGTATCCAGGTGGTTATCAGTTTAAAAAAGATATGCGTGTTTCACATTTGTTACAGTCCCCTTTTGAATTACAGGCTAACGCTGATACTCAATTTGCAATACTTCGCCGTGAGTTGCGAGATCAACGCCGTATTGAAGTTGAATATATTGATTTAGAATTAGTGTTTTTAAAACCTAACTCAGAGAGTGACCTGCTTCTTAAAGAACGTGATGAGATTATAGTTTTTGATTTGAAGAAAAATCGGTCGAATCGGTTATCAATAATCTTAAATGATTTGATAATCCAGAGTACTTCGAAACAACCACCGATGAAATTTAGTATTTCAGGTCATGTACGTTACGAAGGTGATTTTCCTCTTGAGTATGGAGCTCGTTTATTAGATGTTTTAAAGGTAGCGGGAGGAATTCAGGTTGGAACGGATAGTAGATATGCGTTGATTTCAAGGAAGCTCTATCCACGGGGTCAATTAGAAATGTTTTCAGTGCAGTTTGAAAAAGCATTAATGGAACCTGATTCAGAGTGGAATCCATATATACATCCTGAAGACAAAATATTTATTTTTAATGCTGAGATGAATCGTGGGTCAGTTATTAAACAGGAACTAAATCGTCTAATAAAGCAAACGCATTATGGTGATATGGCGCCAGTGATTTCAGTGCAAGGAAGCGTTAAACATACAGGCACTTTTCCGCTCGAACCTGGTATGCGAGTAAGTGATCTTATTAGGGCAACGGGTGGACTTAAAGAAGAGGCGTATGGACTTGCTGCAGAGCTTACACGTTATCAGCTTATTGATGGTGAATATAAAATAGCTGATCACCATTTTATTGATCTAGATCGTGTTATGAAAGGGGACCGTACAGCTGATGTTATATTGCACGCTCATGATTTTTTAACATTTAGAAAGAAGCCTAATTGGTTTGAGGAAAAGATCGTCGAATTGGCAGGTGAGGTGGTTTATCCAGGGAGGTATGCCGTTACAAAGTCAGAGACATTATGTAATGTATTGCATCGTGCAGGCGGATTAACCAATCAGGCTTATCCTTTCGGGGCAGTTTTTTTCCGTCAAAGTGTGAAATTAAGCCAGCAGGAGTCATTAGGTAAAGTGAAAGAGCAATTACAACGGCTAATGCTGAACAAGCATCTCACGCCAGTTTTTGGTCAGTTTAATAAAGAAGGTAATATATCTAATTATGATATGTTAAAAAAAAATAAGCAAGCCGAGACAAGTGGCAGGATGG
>ENA-OSET01002383-OSET01002383.1-sediment-metagenome-genome-assembly--contig:-NODE-2383-length-18259-cov-3.218568_pt1 | contig 18259 bp, 20 predicted proteins | sample MGYA00237882_ERZ534229 | MGnify/ENA primary metagenome ERZ534229 (study PRJEB26408, sample SAMN06266212) | sediment metagenome | isolation source: Hudson Canyon methane seep mesocosm | place... | reverse complement strand
CGTCGGCCATGGCTGCTTTGGTCAGGTTTGGATTCGCGCGGTCTGTGGGTTGGAGAATTCGTGGAAGAAATGTCAGTGGTGTCGCGGAAGCCCGAAGCGGCCGTCACAAACGCTCCACGTTTCGTCAAAACATGAAAATGAAACGTAACAAAAATAGTAATTTCTAGTGGGGCTAGGCGTCAAGAACACGAAGCAGGTGTCACACACAGAAGAGGGCAGGGCGGCGTAAAACAAATTAAAAGAGTGTACAACAAGAGCAAGAGAGCACGGAAAATCTAAAGGGAGACGTCGCGGGCGGCGCGGGCGTTGTTGTCGCTGCCGTTGAGCGCCTGGAGGCGGCGCTTGCGGACGTCGTCGACGCGGCGGCCGAGGTCGGTGGGCTCGGGGGTGCGGGTCGCCCCGAACACGTGCGCGTGGTAGAGGACCTCGCAGGCGGACACCTCCTTGTCCTCGGCGGCCTGGACGACAAGCGTCTGCGCCTCGGCGGCGTACATGCGGCCGTGCCCGCAGTCGTCGAGGAGGTGCTCCTGCTCGACGGCGTCCTCGTAGACCTCCTCGGCGTCGCCGAGCCACGCCTTGTCGAAGACCTCGTCGCCGTTGAGGTCGCACATGGTGTGGACGACGGAGCCGCCGGTGGTCTTGGCGATGCGGCGGAGGTCCTCCTTCTTCCAGCCGAGCGCGTCGCCGAAGAGCATGGCGCGGCCGGCCATCTTCTTGCCAGAGATGAGCGCGACGACGATGCCGGCCGCCTCGCGCGCCGTCTTCTGGCCGACGAAGCCGTCGACGCCGGAGTCCTTCACCTCGCCGGCGTCGTTGAGGCCGAGGCCCTTAACGTGGGAGTGGGCGGCGACGCGCTCCTTCTTGCCCGGAGCAACGCGGTTGGTGCACAAGACCTGGCGGTCCTGCGTGGTGGCAACTGTGAGGTCTGCATCGCTGACACAGACGTCGACCATGGTGGCGTAACCATCCTCGGTCCGACCGACCTCGCCTCCGGTTCGGCGGTGACGGCATCGAGGATGTTCGCCACGAACATCACCAACCTGCTGCGGATGCTGGACAATGACGGCGAGCCGTTCGTCGACCCGGACGACGACGTGCTGGCAGGGATGCTGGTCGCAGCCGGCGGCGAGGTCGTGCACCCGGTGGTCCGATCCCTGCTGGAGCAGCGGGCGGAAGCTTCCGTAAGCGACGGAAAGGCCGGGGCATGACCCTGTTGATAGCCCTCACGCTGTTCGTGCTGGCCGTGTTCCTGGGCATGGAGCTGATCTCCAAGGTCCCAGCGACGCTCCACACGCCGTTGATGTCGGGGTCCAATGCCGTGTCGGGCATCACCCTCATCGGGGCCCTGGTCTCGGCCGGGACCGACCACTCCACGTTGACCACGCTGCTCGGCTTCTTTGCGGTCGTGCTGGCCACGATCAACGTGGTCGGCGGGTTCCTCGTGACAGGCCGGATGCTCTCCATGTTCTCCTCGGGTAGCAGGAAGCGGCCGTGAGCGCCGCCGACGTCACCTCGGTCGCCTACCTGGTCGCGGCCGTCCTGTTCATCCTCGGCCTCAAGGGGCTGGCACGACCTCGCACGGCACCGCGGGGGAACCTGCTGGGTGCCTCCGGGATGCTCGTCGCCATCCTGGCCACGCTGCTGGACCGGTCGATCGTGGACTTCCGTGTGCTGCTGGCCGGACTGGTCGTGGGCTCCGCCATCGGCGCCGTCCTGGCTGTCCGGGTGCAGATGACCGGCATGCCGCAGCTGGTCGCCCTGTTCAACGGATTTGGTGGCGGGGCGTCGGTGCTCGTCGCCGGGGCGTCGTTCCTGGCGGTGGTGGACGAGGGCCTGGTCGACAACCAGTTGGCGATCGCCGCTGCGCTGACGGCACTCATCGGCGTCGTCACCCTCACTGGTTCGCTCGTCGCCTTCGCCAAGCTCCAGGAGGTGTTGTCACTGGGTGGCTTCCGGGGGCAGGGGGTGCTCCGAGCCGTCCTGGCCGTCGTGGCCGTGGCAGCCGCGGTGATGGTGGTCGTCAGCCCCGCCGACACCGGCTGGTTCTGGCTCCTGGTGGGCGCCGGGGCGCTCCTGGGCATCCTCGGCACGGTGGCCATCGGCGGAGCCGACATGCCGGTCGTGATCGCCCTGCTGAACGCCTTCTCCGGACTGGCCGCATCCACCGCCGGGTTCGTGCTCGACAACCCACTGCTCATCATCGCCGGTTCCCTGGTCGGTGCCAGCGGTGTGATCCTCACCCAGATCATGTGCACCTCCATGAACCGGTCGTTGTTCGACGTGGTCTTCGGATCCATGGCCACCGGTGGCGTGGTGGCCGACGCTGACGAGGTGTATGGCGACCGGGTCACCTCCACCTCGGCCGAGGAGGTGGCGATGATCCTGGAGGTCGCCGAGCGGGTGGTGATCGTGCCCGGCTACGGCCTCGCCGTCGCCCAGGCCCAGCACGCCGTCCGGGACCTGATGCGGACCCTGAACGACGCCGGTACCGAGGTCGTGTTCGGTATCCATCCGGTGGCCGGGCGCATGCCGGGGCACATGAACGTCCTGCTGGCCGAGGCCGAGATCGACTACGAGTGCCTGCTGGACATGGACCAGGTCAACCCGACATTCGCGCAGACGGACGTGACGATCGTGATCGGCGCAAACGACGTCGTGAACCCGTTGGCCCGGACCGATCCCGATTCCCCGATAGCCGGCATGCCGGTCCTGAACGTGGACGAGTCCAGGACGGTCGTGGTGATCAAGCGGTCCCTGGGTGCGGGGTTCGCCGGTATCCCGAATCCGCTGTTCGCAGCGGACGGCACCCTGATGCTGTTCGGCGACGGCAAGAAGGCCGTGCTGGACGTGGTGGCCGCCCTCCTCAACGCCTGATCCGCGCCCTGACGGGCCGGAAGGGTCGAGTCAGCCGGCCCAGTCGGGGGGGCGCTTCTCCAGGAAGGCCCGCATGCCCTCCCGGGCCTCGTCGGTCCCGAACAGTTCGGCTGAGAGATCAGCGGTCCAGGCGAAGGCCTCCTCGATCGGCATTCCGGGCACCCGTAGCAGCAGTTGCTTGGTGGCGGCCAGCGCATCGGAACCTCCGGCCAGCAGGTCGGCGACGAAGCCGTCGACCACGTCGTCCAGCTCATCGGCCGGAACAGCCCTGTTGACGAGACCCATGCGGGCGGCATCGGCACCGGTCATCCGGTTGCCCAGCAGCATCGCCTCGGCGGCGTCGGCGGGCCGCATCCTGGGAAGGCACAGGACCGAGATCATTGCCGGTGCCAGCCCGCGTCTTACCTCCGTGAAGCCGAATTTGGCATTGTCTATGGCCACTGAGAGGTCCATGGCGGCAGCCAGCCCCATGCCACCAGCCACGCAGTGTCCGGCGATGCGTCCCACGTAGACCTTCGGAGACCGGCCGAAGCGGCTGAACAGGTCGGCGGCGTCAACCTTCGCTTTCGGCCTTCCATCCGAGGACCGTTCGGCCAGGTCGGCGCCTGCGCAGAACACGCGGCCACTGTTCGTGAGCACGACGACGCGCACCGCAGGGTCTGCATCGGCTGCGTCCAGAGCTGTGACCAGCTCGCCCACCAACGTCGAGCTGAGGGCGTTGCGATTCTCCTCATCGGCAAGGGTGACGGTGAGGACGCCGCTGTCGAGGTGGGTTTCCACGAGTGCCATCAGAAGCTCCCCGGTCCGGGTCCGTCGGTGGGTGGGCCGGCGAAGGCCTGCGCCCGGACCAGCCAGTCGCGGGCCATGTCGCCGTCCACCTCCAGCCCGGTGTCGTCCACGTGGCGGCGCTGGGTCACCACGAGGCAGAAGTCCTCGGCCGGGCCGCGGACGGAGTCGGCGACATCACCGGGGCCCCACGTCCATACTTCTCCGGAGGGAGCACTGAGGGCTACGTGGACCTCACCTGCCGGTGCCTCCATCCTCCGGTTGACGTACGACCAGGCGCGGGTGATCACTCCCAGCTGGGCGACGTGGCGAAGGCGGTCGGTGGGGGGGCGGTCACCGCCGACGGTGTCCACGATGTCCTGCCCGTGCGCCCATGTCTCCATGAGGCGGGCGGTCAGGAACGACCGGGCTCCCATGGAGGGCCCATACCAGGCCACCCTGTCATCGTTGGAAAGCGTGGCCGCCGCACCGGCCAGACGGGAGCGGCCCGAGCGCCAGGCGTCCAGCAGTTCCTCCGGTGCAAGGGCCCGGTAGGCACCCAGGATCAGGTCGTCCACAGCGTCGTCGACTCCACGGGCAACGGCCATGAGGTCTCCGATCGATGCCTGGAATGCCTCGGGGTCGGTGATGGCGGTGGCGGCCGCCTCATCGAAGTAGGTCAGGTGGGCGATCTGGTCGGCCACCGTCCACCGGGGGCTGGGCGTGGCTGACGCCCAGCCGGCATCGTCCAGGCCGGAGACGACGTCATCGAGGGCGTGCTCTTCGACAGCCAGGTCGGCAGCCACCTCGTGGACGTGCATCGGTTCTCCGTTCGGGGCGCTCAGGCGCCAGTGGTGAGGCCACGCAGGATGACGTCGACCATGGAGTCGGCGGCCTCCTTCGGGGTCGAGTCGATCGTCTCGAGGTTCTCGGGCAGGGCGAACATGGCTCCCAGGCCGGCCACGACCCGGGCGACCGCCGCGGTGTCGGTGGGTGCGATGTCGCCACGTTCGACGGCCAGGTCCAGGAGTGCACGGGTGATCGCCACCAGGTAGTCGGAGTGGGCGGTGGCCAGCCTGTGCGTGGCCGGCGTGGCGGCCTGGTCACGGGCGAAGGTCGGCGTCGTGGCCGCCACCGCCTGGTTGGCGGCCGTCAGGTAGGACCGGATGGCCACCAGCGGATCCAGGTCGGGTTGGATCGCCGAGATGGCCCGTCGGCCGATTCGGCGCAGGTTCCGGTCGATGACCGTCAGCACCAGTTCGTCCCGGCTGGGGGCCAGGTCGTAGAGGGTGCGCAACGAGCAGCCGACGTTCGCGGCGATGTCGGCCATCGTGAGCTCTGCGAAGCCGTCGTCGAAGAGGGTGCCGAGCCGGTCCAGGACCTCGCGTTGGCGTGCGGTCAGCCGGGCCTCGTGGTCGCGTTCCAGCACGGGTCGGGGAGCGGGCACCGACCGGAGCCGGCGACTCAACTCGGTGGATTCCAGCGTCGCCGCCTCGGTGGTCATGCGCCGGGCACCGGTGTGTCGATTCCCAGCAGCGACTCGGGCACGTCTACGACCCGGGCGCGGAGCCATTCACCCAGGCTCTTGGCCTGGCCGTCCTGGCGGGTGGAAGCGGCCACGCCCTCGCCCAGGAGGCCCCGCAGCATGAAGTTGAGCGACCGGATGGCCGGCAGGCGGTGCCGTTCGATCTGGAGTCCGGCGGCCTCCGGCAGGAGCTCCCGGAGGCGGTCGGTGGTCAGGTGGTCGTCCAGCCACGCCCACGCGGCGTCGCTGCGGACGAAGACCCCCAGGTTGGCGTCCCCGCCCTTGTCGCCGGAACGGGCGCCGGCGATCCGACCCAGTGGCACGGCGACCGTGGGTCCGGCGGGCACCGGTGCGCTGGGCCCGTCGGCCGGGGTGACCTCGGCAGCGGCTTCGGGGGCCACGGACTCCACGACCGTCCGGTCGCCGCCCAGGACCACCACGTGCTGGGGAACCAGGTGGGCGGGAACCAGGCCCGCCCTGTGTACGCCGAACGGGCGGGCGTTGCCGCTGCTCTTCACGGCGAAGAACCCGGGAATGCTGGCGAGGGCCAGCTCGGTCATGGCGTTGAAGATGCCCCGTCCGACCTTGCGTTCGTCGGAGTCCTTGACGGTCAGGCACCACTGAGCCACCGCCTCCTCGTTGGATGCCGGATCCGCCTTGTCGGTCCGTACCAGCCGTGACTCGACGGCATCGAAGTCGTCGGGGTCGTTCGGACAGGCGGTCCAGAAGGCTTCCTCCACGAGGGCGGCCTTGGCCTCCACGTCGAGGCCTGTGAGGGCTACCGAGAGGTCCGAGCGGTAGCCACCCAGTTCGTTCATGGAGACCTTCAGCGTCGAGGGGGGTGGTTCACCCTTCGTGGCGTGGATGCGTACCCGGTCGGGTGCCGCCTGCTCGAGTCGGATGGTGTCGAAGCGGGCGGTCACGTCGGGGCCGAGGTAGGCCGGCGAGCCGATCTCGTAGAGCAGTTGGGAGGTGACGGTCCCGACAGAGACCTCGCCGCCGGTTCGGTCGTGCTTGCCGATCACCGACGAGCCGTCGGCGGCGATCTCGGCCCACGGGAACCCGGGCCGGGCCAGTCCGGGCACCTCTGTGAAGAACGAGTAGTTGCCCCCGGTGGCCTGCGTGCCGCACTCGATGACGTGGCCGGCGACGACGGCTCCGGCGAGGGCGTCCCAGTCTTCGCGCTCCCATCCGTGGTGCCATGCCGCCGGCCCGCAGACGATGGCGGCATCGGTGGTCCTGCCGGTGACCACGATGTCGGCACCCCGTTCGAGGGCGTCCACGATTCCCCAGCATCCGAGGTAGGCGTTGGCGCTGACGAAGCGGCCCGGGTCGGCCAGCGGCTCGCCAGTGGCCATGTCGGGCAGGTCCACTCCGGCTGCCAGCAGGTCGTCCAGTCTGGGTATCAGGTCGTCGCCGTTGACGTAGGCGATGGTCGGGGACAGGCCGAGCCTGGCGGCGACCTCGGCTACGGCCTCGGCACAGTGGTCGGGGTCCAGCCCGCCGGCGTTCGAGACGACCCTGATGCCCCGGTCCAAACAGGTGCCCATGACCTGTTCCATCTGGGTCACGAAGGTACGGGCGTACCCACCGCCCGGGCGCTTGGCCCGGGTGCGGGCCAGGATCAGCATCGTCAGCTCGGCCAGCCAGTCTCCTGTGAGCACGTCGATCGGACCACCGTCGACCATCTCCCGGGCGGCCGACAGGCGGTCGCCGTAGAAGCCGGAGCAGTTGGCGATGCGGATCGGGTCGGCCACGTCAGTCGCCCTGGCCCTCGACCTCGTCCGGTTCGATCACGAGCAGCACGGCACCGTTCTCGACCTGACCCCCGACTGTCACCCGCACCTCGGTCACAGTGCCATCGAACGGGGCTGTCATGTGGTGCTCCATCTTCATGGCCTCCAGCAGCAGCATTGTCTGTCCGGCGGTGACAGTGTCTCCGATGGCGGCACGGATCTCGAGGACCCGCCCGGGCATGGGCGCGACCAGCCCGCCGCTGGGCGCTTCGGTCCCAGGCACGGTGAAGTGGGGGACCACCCGGAAGGAGGTGGTGGTGCCTGCTCCGGTGAGGTGGAGGTGGTCGCCAGCCGGATCCCCGGCGAGCGTGATCCGGACCGTTCGACGGACGCCGTCCACCTCCACGTCCAGCTCGTCGGGCGACCAGCGGTGGACGACGGCGAGGTGGCCTCCGTGGATGGTGAACGACCCGTCCCGCTGGGAGCGGTAGCTGACGTCGTGCTCCACATCGCCGACGGCGAGCATGACCTGCTGTGCCGGCATCCGGGCGCTGCGCCAGCCGCTGGGGATGCGGTCCAGGACCCGGGCTGCAGAGCGGTTGTGGCCCTGCAGCCACATGGCGGCGGCGATCGCCAACTGCCGGGTCGTGGTGGTGCTGAGGGTGGACCCGGTGGCGGGAGCGTGTCGCTTGATGAAGTCGGTGGTGGTGTCGCCGGCCAGGAAGGCCTCGTGGCGGAGCGTGGCCACGAGGAAGTCCCGGTTGGTGGTCACGCCGCCAAGGTGCATGCGTTCCAGAGCCAGGGCCAGGCGACCCGCCGCTTCCGAGCGTGTCGGGCCGTGGGCGACCACCTTGGCCAGCATGGGGTCGAAGTCGACGCCCACGTGGTTGCCCTCCTCAACGCCTGCGTCCCACCTGACCGCAGGTTCGTCGGCAGGGCGCCAGGCAACCAGCGTGCCGGTGGCGGGGAGGAACCCGGCCGCCGGGTCCTCGGCGTAGAGGCGGGCCTCGATGGCGTGTCCGTCGAAGCTGATGTCGTCCTGGCCGTAACCCAACGGCTCACCGGCGGCGACGCGCAGCTGCTCGCGCACCAGGTCGATTCCGGTCACCTCTTCGGTGACGGGGTGTTCGACCTGGAGTCGGGTGTTCACCTCCAGGAAGAAGAACTCTCCCGTGGTCTCGTCCACCAGGAACTCGACAGTTCCCGTTGACCTGTAGCCGATGCCGCGGGCCAGCTTCAGGGCGGACTCGCCCATGACGTCGCGCTGTTCGGCGCTGAGGGTGGCGGCCGGCGACTCCTCGATGATCTTCTGGTGGCGACGCTGGATCGAGCACTCCCGCTCGCCCAGGTGGACCAGGCCCCCGTGGGCGTCGCCCAGGATCTGGATCTCGATGTGGCGGGAGCGGGCCACGTAGCGCTCCAGGAACACCCGGTCGTCCCCGAACGAACTGGCTGCCTCCCGCTGGGCGGTGGCCACCGCCTCTGCCAGGTCCTCGGGGCGCTCCACCAGGTGCATGCCCTTGCCACCGCCGCCTGCCGCCGCCTTGACCAGGATCGGGTAGCCGACCTCGTCGTCGGCTGTCGGGGCGTCCGACGAGGGGAGTGTGGGCACGCCGGCGGCCACTGCGGCCTCTTTGGCGGTCAGCTTGTCGCCCATCGACGAGATGACCTCCGGCGACGGACCCACCCAGATGATGCCGGCGGCCTCCACGGCGGCGGCGAACCCGGCGTTCTCGGCCAGGAAGCCGTAGCCCGGATGGATGGCGTCCGAACCGGTGGACAGCGCAGCGGCGATTATCGCCTCGCCGTCTAGGTAGCCGCCGGCGAGTCGTACGGCCTCGTCGGCCTCGGTCACGAACGGGGCGTCGGCGTCGGCGTCCACGAAGACGGCGACGCAGCGCATGCCCATGGAACGTGCAGTGCGGAAGACCCGTCGGGCGATCTCGCCCCGGTTGGCGACCAGGATCGAACTGAGGGGGGAGGTGGTGCTCACAGCCGGAACACTCCGTACTTCTCAGCACCCTCGATCGGCGCCGTCCTCACCACTGAGAGGCAGAGTCCGAGCACCGTCCGGGTGTCGCGTGGGTCGATGATGCCGTCATCGCTGACGGTGCCGGTGGCCTCCAGGGCGAGCGAACCCTTCTCCTGAGCGGCCTCGACCTGGCGGACGATCTCGGCGTCCTCCTCCTCGTCGAAGTCCAGTCCCTTCCGGGCCGCCTGGCCCCGTCGCACGAGGGACATCACGCCGGCGATCTGCTTGGGGCCCATCACGGCGATCTTGGCCATCGGCCACAGGAAGGTGAACCGGTTCTCGTAGCCCCGTCCCGACATGGCGTACGTGCCCGCTCCGTACGAGGAGCCGATGATGACCGTCAGGTGGGGCACGGTGGAGTTGGTCAGGGCGTTGATCATCTGGGAGCCCTTCTTGATGATCCCGGCCTCCTCGAACTCCTTTCCGACGATGAAGCCGGTGATGTTCTGGAGGAAGACCATCGGGGTGTCCTGGCGGTTACAGAGCTGGATGAAGTGGGCGGCCTTCTCGGCGGCCTCCGGGTAGATCACGCCGTTGTTTCCGAGGATTCCGACCGGGTAGCCGTGGATGGTGGCGAAGCCACAGATCAGGGTCGGGCCGTAGCGGGGCTTGAACTCCTCAAACCGCGAGCCGTCCACTACCCGACTGATGATCTCCTTCACGTCGACCGGCTGTCGGAGGTCCCTGCTGACAAGGCCCATGAGGCCCTCGGGATCATGCACGGGCTCGTCTGCCACGTACGACGGTTCGGGACCGGCCTTGTGCCAGTCGAGGTGGGAGACCACCTCGCGGCACATTCGCAGGGCGTCCATCTCGTCCTCGGCCAGGTAGTCCGCCAGCCCGGACTTGTCGGCGTGCATCTCACCGCCGCCCAGGGACTCGTCGTCGGAGTCCTCGCCGGTGGCCATCTTCACCAGGGGTGGTCCGGCCAGGAACACCTTGGACTGCTCCTTGATGAAGATGTTGTAGTCGGACATTCCCGGTTGGTAGGCGCCGCCGGCCGTGGACGAGCCGAAGACCACGCAGACGGTGGGGATGCCCAGCTTGGAGAGCTCGATCATCTCGTAGAAGAAGCGGCCGGTCTCGGCGAAGTGCTCCGTCCTGGCCCGGCGTCGGGTTCCCCCCCCGTCCCCGGTCTGGACCCGCAGGTCGGCACCGGCGGACTCCACGAAGCTCACGTAGGGCATCCGGTTGTGGCGGGCGATCTCAAGTGCCCGCATCCACTTCTTGGCCATGTACGGGGTCATGGCGCCGCCCAGCACGGTGGGGTCGTTACCGACGATCACGCACTCCACGCCGGCGATCACGCCGATGCCGACCACGAAGCCGCCGCCCACCGTGTAGGAGGAGTCGTATCCGGCCAGGGGGCTGATCTCCAGGAACGGGCTGTCGGGGTCCAGGACGTGGCCGATGCGTTCACGGATCGGCATCTTGTCCCGGGAGCGCATGCGGTCCATGGCCTCGGGGCCGCCGCCGGCCTCGGCCTCGTCCAGTAGCTCGTCGATGACCTCCAGGTGCTCGAGCATGTCGGCCCGGTTCCGGGCGAACGCCTCGGCGCCGGTGTCGAGGCTGGACGGCAGGGGAGGGGCGAGGAGCTGCTGGAGCACGGGTACCACCCTAGAGGAGTAAGAAATAACATGCAAAATTACCGATCAAGTTACCGCTGTGTCTGTGTGAGAGGCTCTACCCATGGACCCTGCGGGAATCGGACCGGTCCTCGACGCCGGAGTGTTGGCCGACCTCTCGACCGGCCGTGGCGACACGGTCGTCTGTGACGTGCGGTGGTACCTGGACGGGCGGTCCGGGCTGGAGGCCTACGAGGCCGGTCACCTGCCCGGCGCTGTGTTCGTGGACCTGGACGAGCACCTCACGGCCGAACCCGGTCCAGATGTGGGTCGCCATCCGCTTCCCAGCGCCGAGGCGTTCGCCAGGTCCATGGGGGAGTTGGGGATCGCCCCCGACGAAACGGTGGTTGCCTACGACGACGCCGGCGGCATGAGCGCCGGTCGCCTGGTGTGGATGCTCCGTGTGCTGGGCCAGCATGCAGCGCTCCTGGATGGCGGAATCGGTGCCTGGGCCGGCCCACTGGAGTCCCGGACGCCGCGACGGGCACCCGTCGACGTCCCGGTCCGCCCGTGGCCGGAGCGGGCGTTCGTGGACATCGGCGAGGTCGCTGTCGGAGCCGCTGACAGCGTGCTTCTGGACGCCCGGGCACCGGAGCGGTACCGGGGCGAGGTGGAGCCCGTAGACCCCCGGGCCGGGCACGTGCCTGGTGCCCTCAACGCCCCGTTTGCCGCGAACCTTGTGGACGGTCGGTTCGGGCCAGCTGACGAACTGGCGGAGCGGTACCGGGCGCTCGGCGTGGAGGACGCAGCCGACGTGGTGGCTTACTGCGGTTCGGGCGTGAGCGCCTGCCATGACCTGCTGGCCATGGAGCACGCCGGGCTGGGCCGTGGACGCCTCTTCGTGGGGTCGTGGTCGCAGTGGAGCGCATCCGACCGACCGATCGCCACCGGCGGCCGGCCCGGCTGAACGGAGCCGTCAGGCGGCCATCTCCTACACTTCGCGCTCGTGACAGATCGCCAGTGGGGATTCCGGACCCGTGCACTCCACGCCGGTGGGCAGCCGGATCCGACCACCGGTGCCCGGGCGGTGCCCATCTACCAGTCGACCAGCTTCGTGTTCGACGACGTGGCCGATGCCGCCGACCTGTTCGCACTCCAGAAGTACGGCACCATCTACACCCGCATCTCGAATCCCACGACAGCGGCGTTCGAGGAGCGCATGGCCAGCCTGGAGGGCGGCATCGGCGCCGTGGCTACCGCTTCGGGCCAGGCCGCCGAGTTCCTGACTGCCGTGGCACTGGCCGAGCAGGGCTGCAACCTCGTGTCCTCCTCGGCGCTCTACGGCGGCACCCACACCATGTTCGAGACCACGCTGGGCCGTTTCGGCATCGAGGCCCGCTTCGTGGACGGAGACGACCCCGAGGCGTTTGCCGCAGGCATCGACGCCGACACGCGTTTCCTCTACACCGAGGTCATCGGCAACCCGTCGGGGGCCGTCGCCGACCTGGTTGCCCTCGCCGACGTGGCCCACGCCCACGACCTGCCCCTGGTGGTGGACTCCACCTTCGCCACGCCGTACCTGTGCAGGCCGCTGGAGCACGGGGCTGACATCGTGGTGCACTCGGCCACCAAGTTCATCGGCGGGCACGGTACGTCCATCGGCGGCGTCGTTGTGGAGTCCGGGCGGTTCGACTGGGGGAGCGGTCGCTTCCCGCAGATGACCGAACCGAACGCCGGTTACAACGGGCTGCGGTTTTGGGAGAACTTCGGAGAGCTTGCGTTTTGCACGAAGCTGCGGGCCGAACAGCTCCGGGACGTGGGAGCCTCGCTGTCGCCCTTCAACGCCTTCCTGCTGCTGCAGGGCCTCGAGACCCTGCCCCAGCGAATGGAGGAACACGTCGCCAACGCCAGCGCGGTGGCCGGGTTCCTAGAGGGGCATCCGGCGGTCGGATGGGTGGCCTACGCGGGGTTGGAGTCGTCGCCCTACCGGGCGCTGGCCGATCGCTACCTCCCGAAGGGACCGGGCGCCGTGTTCACCTTCGGCGTGGATGGTGGTCGGGAGGCAGGTGCGGCGTTCATCGAGCGACTCCAGATGGTCAGCCACCTCGCCAACGTCGGCGATGCCCGAACGCTCGTCATCCACCCAGCGTCGACGACCCACCAGCAGCTCTCGGCCGAGGCGATGGCCGCCGGCGGGGTGAGTCCCGACATGGTTCGGCTCTCGATCGGCCTCGAGGACCTGGACGACATCCTCTGGGACCTTGACCAGGCTCTTACAGGAGGCGCCCGGTGAGCGACGGGCATGAACCGGTCGGGGACTGGACCGAACCGTCGGCGAACGAGCGTCGACGGCTCCTGGCCGGAATGCGCACGATCGCCATGGTCGGCGTCTCAGCCAACCCGGCGCGGCCGTCCAACTTCGTCGCCACCTACCTGCGGGGCACCGACTACGAGGTGTTCTTCGTCAACCCGATGGCCGATGAGGTCCTGGAGCGACCGTGCGTCCCGACGTTGGCCGACCTGCCGGTGGTCCCGGACTGTGTGAACGTGTTCCGGAAGCTGGCCGACGTGCCGACGGTCGCAGACGAGGCGGTGGCCGTGGGTGCCAGAGTGTTCTGGACGCAGTTCGGGCTCTGGAGCCCTGAGGCGGCCCGCACGGTTCTGCACGCGGGAATGGACCTGGTAATGGACCGGTGTCTGAAAGTGGAGCACGCCCGGTTCAACGGCGGCCTGCACCTGGCCGGCTTCGATACCGGTGTGATCGACTCCCGGCGCCGCTGACCGTCGGGTCAGCGGGGTTCGCAGATGACCAGCGGGATGTCCCGGTCGGTCTTCAGCTGGTAGTTGGCGTAGTCCGGCCAGGCCATCACGGCTGCCGGCCAACGTTCGGCCTTCTCGTCCGGTGTGGCGGTCCGGGCCACCAGGCGGTGCACATCTGACCGGTCCTGGATGGTGACCTCGGGATTCGCCTGCAGGTTCAGGTACCAGACCGGGTTCAGCGGAGCACCGCCGAGGGACGCCACGACCAGGTAGTTGCTGCCGTCGTGGACCCGTATCAGGGGGGTCCGGCGGAGGCTCCCGGACCTCCGCCCGGTGGTGGTGAGGATGATGCACTGGGCCCCGTTGAAGTCGAAGCCGTCGGTCCCGTCGGTGGCCAGGTAGCGCTCCACGTGGTCGGCTACGGGTTCCCAGGGGCTGGGTTCGTACTCTGCGTCGGTCATGGGCCCGACCCTAGGACCGGGCCATCGCCTGCCACGATCCGGGCCTGGATCAGGCCGGTACCAGGTCCAGTGCCCGACCGAGGGTGTCCAGTCGATCCTCGAGCGTGGCGCCGGCCGGGTAGAGGCGTACGTGGGTTATTCCCACGTCGGCCCAGGCCCTGAGGCGGTCGGCCACCTGTGACTCGGTGCCGAGCAGTGTGGTTGCGAGCACCATCTCGTCCGGGATGGCCGCAGCGGCGTCGTCCCTGCGACCGGCCAACCAGAGGGCCTGGGACTCGGCAGCCACCTCGGCGTAGCCCTGACGGGCGTAGGCCTCGTTGTAGAAGTTGGTGGTCGCCGATCCCATGCCTCCGAGGCTGAAGGCGAGGCCGGCCTTTCGACTCTGGACCATCGCGTCCAGCTCGGCCTCGTCCCTGGCGAAGGCGACCTCGGCGCCCTGGCAGAGGTCCAGGTCGGCCAGGGTCCGACCCGTCCTGGCGGCACCTCTGGCAATGGCATCCATCGAGGATCGTGCGCCCTCGGGAACGAAACTGGTTCCCAGCCAACCATCGGCCACCTCTCCGGTGAGGTCGAGCATGCGTGGGGACAGCGAGGCGATGTAGATGGCCAGCGGTTCGTCTGCCTGCCCGAGCGAGAGTCGCAGGGCCTTGCCCTCGCCCCCGGGAAGGGGCAGCCGCACCTGTTCGCCTTCCAGAACCAGCCGCTCGCCGGCCTCGGCGAGGCGGACCACCTGGATGGTCTCGCGCATGCGGGTGAGCGGCCGGGCGAAGGGCACGCCGTGGAGTCCCTCGATCACCTGGGGGCCGGACGCCCCGAGCCCCAGGACGAATCGGCCGCCGGTGATCCGCTGCAGCGTGAGGGCGGTCATGGCGGTGTTGGCGGCGGAGCGCGCCCCGACCTGGAACACGCCGGACCCGAAGACCATCCGGTTGGTGTGCTGCGAGAGGGCGGCGATGGGGGTTGCGGCGTCGCCTCCCCAGGCTTCGGCCACCCAGCAGTGGTCGACGCCGAGTCGCTCGGCCTCGGTCACGTAGGAGACGAAATCCGACCACGGCTCGGTACCGACTGCCAACTGGATTGCCGTACGCATGCCGACCAGCTTTCCCGAGAGTCCCACTATGGCACCAGTACGGTATGCACGGGCGGTGGCTCCGACCCCTCGCCGGCCATGACTGCCAGCAGGGCTCCGTCAGCGGCGGGTCCCGGAACTTCGATCTGCCTGGACTCGAGGGAGCGCGGCCCGGTGAACACGAGTGCCCTGACAGTGTCCGGCCGTCCGGTCATGTCCGCTTCTCCACGAATGCGTAGCGTACGCACCGACCTGACCACGGGGGAGAGGACCGACCATGGGTGAGCACCCCCGGCACGCCACCAGTGACCAGATCCCACGCCTGGACTTCGAAGAGGCCCGTCGTCGCGCCGAAGATGTGGGCATCCCCGGGTACATGGCCGAACTGAACGTCTTCAGGACCCAGTTCCACAACCCCGGTGTGGCCGCGGCGGTCAAAGGCATGCTCAACCAGTTGCTCTGGAAGGGCACGCTCAACGCCCACTTATTCCCCAGCCTGGAGGTTCTGCTGGAGGACGGCGTGGAACCCTGGCCGCCCGATGGCCGCACACCCGACAGCCCCACGGAGGAGACCTGATGACCGCTCCCGACCTGGAGATCCGCAACCCGAAGTTCATCGACCACATGGTCGGCCACAGGTCCGATTCCGGTATCGACGGTTTCCTTGGCGCCAAGGTTGTGGAGATGGAGGCCGGCCGCCTGGTCGTGGAGTTCGCCGTCGCCGAGGAGCACCTCACCTTCATCGGCAACATGCACGGCGGCTGCCTGGCCGCCCTGTGCGACCACTGTCTGGGAGTGGTGCTGTACCCGGTGATGCCTCCCGGTTCGTGGGCGGCCACGACCGAGTTCAAGGTCAACTACCTACGCCCTGTCAGCGGGGGGACCTGCCGGGCGACGGCCGTCATCGAGTCGATGACGAAGAGGTCGGCGGTGGTGACCATCCGGGTGGAGAACGAGGGGCGTCTGGCGGCAATTGCACAGGGAACCTGCACGGTGAAGCTGGTCGAGGAGAAGGTCGGCTGACTGCTACCTCAACGCCTTCCAGCACTGCGACGACTCAATGGGCCACTCCACGTCGCCGCTACCATTGGCCCCACTTCCGCTCCGGTGGGAGAGACGCACCGGTGCCCGAGCGGACCAAGGGAACGGCCTGCAAAGCCGTAAAGCCGCGGGTTCAAATCCCGCCCGGTGCTCGACGAATCGGGCGATCCGCAACCGCGGGTCGGGGCGGCCGATGAGCATCGGGGGAACCCCATGAGCAGCGAGGGACCGGCAAACGGACCAGCGGACGACGACGGCAGGTCAGCGCTGCCCCACACGCCGCCGTTCGGCATCAGGGCAGTACATCCGGGCGACGAGCCGCCGGTGGCACCTCCGGGTGACCAGGTGGCACCGGGCCCCCGGGACCGGCCGGCCGGCAACGGTCTGGCAGCCATGGCGTCCACTATCGGGGTCGTGCTGGCCATCATGGGCACCTTCCTGCCGTGGATAGTGGTGGATCATGTGGACAGCGGGGTGGAGCGCCTGATTGGTTGGGACCTGGCGTTCGACGCCGTGGTCGTCCTGGCCACCGGCCTGGTGGCTGCAGGCGTGGCGGGGGCGCTCTGGATCGGTCACCGCGGTCTCCTCCACAAGCTCCTCCTCCTGGCCACGGGTGGCGTGCTGCTCGTGGTGACCGGAATCGAGATATCCGACATCCGGGCCGTAGATGCCGCCACCACCCTGGACAGGTCAATCGGATCCGGCCTCCCGGTGGTTGCTCTCGGTGGGGTATTCCTGTTGGGAGGCGCTCTACTGGACCGGGGCAGGTGGGCCTTTGGCGAGGATTGACCGGCGGCTCTGGGGTCCGGTGACGGGTGTGCCGATCCGGGCCCACCGCTACGCTGTGTCGCTCCGGGGCCGTTAGCTCAGTTGGCTAGAGCACCTGCATGACGCGCAGGGGGTCGGGGGTTCGAGTCCCTCACGGCCCACCACGGTGACCAGCGGAAACGTTGGTCATTTGTGCGTTTTGGGTGGTGCCCAAAACGCTGCTGGTAGCCATTCTGGTAGCCAAACTGTGTTTTCACGGAACAATGCCTCTGCGGCACCGTTGATTGTAGATCCAGCATCGGGGTGGTGTCCGGCGTAAAGGGTTGACCGGACGGCTGCCGGGACGAATACCCGTTGGGCCCGTCTAGCACTGCTGTTGGCCTGGACCGGTTCGGCCAAACCAGTTCAGGGCAGCGTGAGGCTTCGGAGCGGAGCCTCAGTTTCTATGGAAGCATCGCCCGTTCACAACAAATGGGGGAAAGAATGTCCTACACCTACCTGAACGTGAGCGACGTCGGTCAAAGGTTCAAAGACACGCCACCCGGTACCGACGAGGGCGACGCTGCTATGGCCGAGTTGTTCACGATCTACGCGGCTTGCGGAGTGGAGGCTGTCTCGACGGGCTGGTCGGGGGCTCTAGGAAGGATCGTCAGCATCCAGACTGCACCGGACGTTGAAAGCGCTACGCGGTGTCAGGTCGCCCTGACCAACGCGGGTCTAATTGCGGATCTGATCACGGGCCCCTACACGTCGTTGGAAGACATGATCGCAATGCAGCTGTAGAACCCGAGCTTCGGGGTCAGACATGAGCACATCGTATTACTGCAACCGACAGGCAGCCCGAGGCCCGCCTGTACGTATCTACACCTAGGGCTCCTGACGTCACCTACCCCATGCACCTAGGACAACCTTCCTAAGATCACGCCCATGAGCGCCTTGGTCGGCATATACAACGCTGACAGTGGAGTCATCGGCGAGCTCACCTACCTGTTCAACAAGGTGTTGCGAAATACCCCTTGCCATCTGTGCGATCTCACACACGGCTGGAACCCGAACGGACGACGTTCCTGGAAAGAAGCAAGTGGGACGTCTTCTTTAAACATTTCCTTCATTCACCGCAACGAAGCGACAGACGCTCAACTTGCTGCAGCCGAGCTGCTTCCCGCCATTGTCACTCTCAATAATGACGAATGGGCATGCGTTGTAACAGCGGCTGAACTGGCTGAACATTCTGATGACCCTGACTGGGTGATCCGACAAGCGGGATTGAGGTAACGATCCAGGAGGCTCAGAAGCCACTGGAGTCCACAACCGTTTGCTGGCTGTCAAAGCGGGAGGAACCTTGCGAGTTCTGCTTCCCCAGGGCATGGATCTGTACTGACCCCTGAAACGCCTGCGCGTATCTACACCTGGGGGATCCGATTTCGCCCCGCCCCCCCTGCGGGGTGGGGGGGTCAGCGACGTCGACCCGTCAGGGAAGGTCCTGCCACGAGGTGTGGCCCTCGTCTAGAAGCCGGGCCGATGAGCGGTAGCAGGACTTTGACACGAAGGGTTCCACCTCCTCGGAACGCACCCGACACAACTCGGCCTTGACGGCACGGGCCTCGGCCACCACCGGGTCATCGCCGGGGGCCAGGGCCACCAGGTCAATTACGTGGAGAGC
>ENA-OSET01002382-OSET01002382.1-sediment-metagenome-genome-assembly--contig:-NODE-2382-length-18259-cov-56.245243_pt1 | contig 18259 bp, 14 predicted proteins | sample MGYA00237882_ERZ534229 | MGnify/ENA primary metagenome ERZ534229 (study PRJEB26408, sample SAMN06266212) | sediment metagenome | isolation source: Hudson Canyon methane seep mesocosm | place... | reverse complement strand
TGCCTTTAAAGAGACTTTAAAAGGTAAAGCGTATTTACCAAAAAATAAATTAAGTTGGCGATTATTAAAGCGTAATTCAGGGTTTATGGGGAGTGGAGAATTTCGGCAACATTTCTTTAATAACCATGAAACCCTCGACTTACTGATTAATTTTTTAAGTGAAAAAATTAATTATTCATCAGTCTCTTTATTAAGGAAAAAAAATGGGCATAAAAATCATTTATCGTTTTCATAATAATTAAAGGAGGTGTTTTGATTCACTTAATATGTGGCCCTATTGGGGCCGGAAAAACAAGCTTTGCACATGAATTAGCAGAGCAACATCAAGCCATACGTTTCTCAGAAGATGAGTGGCTGAATACTTTATTTGTACCTGATGCCCCTGAAAATTTATTAGAAGAGCCAATTGAAAATGTTGCGCAATGGGCATCTGAAAAGTATCAGCGTTGCCGAAGCCAAATATGGCCAATTTGTGAGCAGTTATTAAAACACGGTATACCTGTGATTTTAGATGGGGCGGCGGCTAATAAAGAACAACGAGAACTCATTAGGTATAAGGCTGAACAATACGGTGTCGATTTTAAGCTTTATTTTGTGACCGCAGAGGTAGAAACAAGGCGTTCTAGAGTATTTGAACGTAATGTAAAAAAAGGTGTGACCTATTCACTCGATGTCACGCCTGAGATGTTTGAGTTGATGGAGTCATTTTTTGAAAGTCCTATAGAGGACGAGTTACAAATTACTGAAGTCATTAATACTTAAACAATTTTTCAATCAACGAAATAGGCAATGTTGCTTATTTTAAATTTAAACAACTTGGAGATTACAGCTATGAACACATCAACATTTATACACTCAGTCGGTGGCGTATTAGCCGCTTCATTATTGGCTCCTTCTATTGCTTTCGCTAGTGAGAACCCTTTTGCTATGAAAACAGTAGGTAATGCCGTGCAATTATCAGAAATGTCTAAGGGAGGTGAAGGTAAATGTGGCGAAGGAAAGTGTGGGGATAAAAAAGGTGCAAAAAGCGCCATGAAAAAAAATGCTGAAGGTAAGTGCGGTGATAGTAAAGCCTCAAGTAAAAAAAGCATGGAAAAAAACACAGAAGGTAAATGTGGGGAGGGTAAATGCGGCGATAAGTCATAAGGTATTAAACCAATATTATTCAAATATTAAAATTAAATTATAGGAAATATAAAATGAACACAACACAATTAATTCATTCACTAAAAGATGCATTGGCATCTAGCTTTTTATTACCCAGCCTATCAGTATCAGGTTCAAACCCATTTGCAATGCAGGCAAATAATGGATTGCATTTCTCTAAAGCGGTGGCGGGTGCATGCGGGGATAAAGTTTCTTTAGCCGCTTGCGGCGATAAGGCTTCATTTGGTGCCTGTGGCGATAAATCATCAGTCGCTGCTTGTGGGGATAAAGTGTCCTTTGCAGCCTGTGGCGATAAATAATTATTGCTAATTTTACTATTAAACCTAAAAAAGGAATTTTAGGTTTAATGCTTAACTAATAGGTTTTTAATATGATGCAAATGCAATTAGCAGGATCAGGTTTAAGTCTTAGACGAGAACATATGACAGAGCTGATGAGTGATGCACCTTTTAGCATTGATTTTTTTGAAATAGCCCCCGAAAATTATCTGGATTTAGGCGGTAAAAAAGCACGAGATTTTAAATGGTTTTCAGAGCGCTACCCCATTGTTGCACATGGGTTATCACTATCACTCGGTGGCCCAGATCCTTTGGATGAAGCTTTTTTATTACGCATTAAAGCGTTTATGAAAGCGCATGACATCGTGCTATATACCGAACACTTGAGTTACTGTGCTGATAATGGGCATTTATATGATTTATTGCCTATTCCTTTTACTGAAGAGGCTGTGCATTATGTCGCGCAGCGAATAAAGCGCACACAAGAAATTTTAGAAATGCCAATTGCGATAGAAAATGCGTCTTATTATGCTGCATCGCCTATTTCTGAGATGGATGAATTGAGCTTTATCAATGCCGTTTTGAAAGAAGCGGGCTGCGGGTTACATTTAGATGTGAATAACATTTATGTTAACAGTGTTAATCATCAATATGACCCTCAGACATTTTTATTAGGGCTAGATGTTGAGAGCATTACTTACTGCCATGTCGCTGGGCATGATCAAAAAAGCCCACAGTTAATTATAGATTCGCACGGTGCAAATGTTATTGATCCCGTTTGGGATTTATTGGCAACAGCTTATCAACAGTTTGGTTTATTCCCTACTTTAATCGAGCGTGATTTTAATATACCGCCTCTAGCTGAGTTGGTGAAAGAAGTAGAGCATATTGCTAGATTACAAAGTAATTACTATCTAGAACAGTATGAAAAAATTGCATAGGATATAAAATAATGAACACTTTAAAAGTTGAATCAATTCCCGAATTTCAACAATATCAGCATCAATTTGTTGATTATTTGCGTAATAAAAAAGAGTTGTCGAAGTCTTTACCCGAAGAAAGTCGGATTTATGCTGAGCTTTATTATTCAACGGTCGAAAGCTGTTTACACATGTGTTTTCCTATCTGCTCGGAACTTTTAGGGGAGGAAAGTTGGCAACAACTTATGCAATGTTTTATCAAAGAGCATCGCTGTCAATCGCCTTTATACAGAGAAATACCGAACGAATTTATAAGTTATTTGTTAACAAATAAGCCTGTAATGACTTTACCTGAGTTTATTAATGATTTAGCACATTATGAATGGATGGAGTTGATATTAGAAACGGCAGAAGAAAATTCTACACCCACTCTGTTTCCGCAAAAAATAACTTTTTTGAAAAGTGTCCCTATTCTTAATTCTGTGTTACACATTGTGCAATATCGTTACCCCGTACAAGACATAACGGCTAGCGACACGCTATGGAAAAATTGGCGTATGCGAACAGAGCCTTATGTACAAACATCCACTATTTTAGCTGGCTTTAGAGATTCCCAGGAACAGGTTAAATTTGTTGAACTAAATCCGGTTACTGCTCGTCTGATTGAAATATTAAAAAACAATACGCGTAATCAAGAACACGTTTTATTACAACTTTCTGATGAAATTCAGTATAGCGATCCTAAGCAGTTTTTAGAGTTTGGTCGAGATATGTTGAAACAATTATCAGAGCAACACATTATTATTGGGGCAGTGAGTGAAAGCTAATTATCTACCAGCGATAGTCGAATTTTATAAGTATCTATCACTAGGGTTAAGCAAATCAGCGGACCAAATACCGCCTTTATTACTAAGGCTGATCCTTGCGTATGAATTTTGGGAAGCAGGCGTGATGAAATATGGCGGGAAAAATTGGTTTAATAACTTATCCTTCTCTCTACCATTTAATTTGTTTTCTAATGATGTACTTTGGTTTATGAGTACATGGGTGGAAATTATTGGCGCATTGGCGTTGGTCTTAGGTTTTGGCACGCGTATTTTTAGCTTATTGTTAATAGTATTAACGATTGTCGCTATTCAAACGGTGCATTGGTCGTCTGATTGGACTAGCTTAGCAGAGCTTTGGCAAGGCTACGCTATTTCAGATAAAGGTTATGGGAACTATAAATTGCCTTTGTTGTATTTGATTATGTTTATGCCCTTATTATTTGGTGGTGCAGGGCGCTGGAGTTTGGATTATTTGGTGAATAAATATTACACATAAGCATATTTTGACTACGAACTTAACATAGGAATTATGCTTTATGTACAGTTCACAACACTCGCAACAATACAAAATACATTAACTCGCATTTTATAAAATATAAAAAATGGGCTATATAGCTCATTGCTCTACATAAACCAATATAGATTAATTTTATAAAATTTTTAATGTATCCATATAGAGGTAACAAGCCATGAATTCATTACACTTTCCCCATGTTTTTCAAGCAAAAAAGCGAATAGATTTAGCACCTAAGCAGTTACTTAATCATGATTAAGCGCGCCACTATTTTTCGCGAAAGCTGCGAGGGGGTCCGTCCGGTCTCCGCGGCGAAAAATTGCGTGGCGTCTATGCCTGCGGCGGCCCACGTTCGTCCTGCGTCCGTACCGCTTCGCCATACCAGCGCAAGCTCGGTACTGGCTTCGCAGCACTACCTCAAATGACTTGACGCCATTTCGGAATGCCTTGTATTTTGTCTCCACCCTCGCTAACGCTCAGATTCCGACAAAACACCCGGCCCTATGGCTACGCGGGGGTCGGCGAACGCCACTCATTCGCTGACGCTACTTCGTTTCGTGTTCGCCTTCTTTGTTGAATTTCAACTACATCTTTCTCTATCCTCCCATAATTAGTTTCTTCGGCTAAATTAATGTCCTTTTTCCCTGCTTTTATAATAGGATCAAGCTGATTACTTCTCACAGAAAATATCTTAATACATGAGACAATAGTAATAAATAAAAAAACAAATATACTTAATTTCATATTACCAACCTACCGAAGTTAACGATAAATATCCGACAAAACACATAAAATAGCAATACTATTTTTCTCATTAGAAATCAGCATAAAATTGCCCTAAAGGAGTTAGCTTCCCATATTTATCAAATAAACGAGATGTTCTAACTGGTTCTTGCTGGTATGTTTTATTACCTGCACCAAACCAAGCATAGCGTTTAACGAAAGGTCTTAGCTCTAACTCTGGTAGAACCTTTTTCATAAATGTAAGAACTTCTGCTTCAGAATATTTATTTTTACCTGGTTTTCCTTTTGCTTTCCAATCTGCAACTGCAAATTCTGTAATCCACATAGGCATTTTATATTTTGCATAGACAGCATCTACTTTATTTAGAAATTTCACAGGATCTGCCGAGCCATAAATATGCACCGCCATAAAATCAAATTTAAGATCTTTCTTTTTCGCTTGCTTATAAAAATTATTAAACCATGAAGTAAGGATACCTACAGGTGCTGGACTACTAATGGAATCCGTTAGTTTCTGTAACTGTGGCCAAACATCAATCACTTTAGACACAGACATATTTGATTGTTTTTTATGATTTGGCTCATTAATTACTAATAAAACAGGTACTTTCTCTTTAGAACTTAACGTTAAAATTTGCTTGTCTAATTTATGCCCACCCCAAACCATGGGGACGAATTTAGCTAAAGAAACCCCCGCAATAGGTTCTGGTTTCCAAGTGTAATACCATGCTAAGTTAAGACTATTTATTTTTGATGCCGCAGTTAAATCCCATAACCCTACCCCTTTCTTTTCTGATGCAAATAAATTAAAACTAAAGAAAACTAATACAATAAGTAATGACTTTTTCATTTCAAATCTGGCCTATTTTATAAATAATCATCTATTAACATTAATGTTGTATATTAAAATAATACAACATTACCTTTCTAATCATATGCAGTTAATCTCAAAAAGCTATCCACCTGTCCAGAGTAACTTTCGTAACTCTGGAAATAAATGAGAATTAATTAATTTAATAAAACTAGTTTTATCATAGTGGTGATCCGCTTTATTTTTATTTAAGAACTCTGGCTTAATTAGTCCATTTTCACCTACTACCTGCCTATCAAAACTAACAAAGATAACCCCCTGTTCGATACACCATTTTTTTAACTTCTGGTTGAACTGAAGTGTTAATAGCGTTCGCTCTTCCTGAGTTGCCTTAATATTCCTTCTAGCATTTTTCACTGCCCCATAGCTATCTCCATCTGCAATTGTTGGCACACAAGTACTCATTACAATAGCTGAGGATTTTTTTAAAGCCAAACTAATTAATAACTTATAATTATCCAAAGCCTTTTCTACAGCGACACTAACCTCTATATTATCTCTTTCTGCTCGGTAAAAAATTACAAATCCAAGGTCAACTTCTCCAAGCTGAAAAACAACAGAATCGAATTTTTTGTGTAAAAGTGCCCAATTAAAAACTGGCATTGCTTGAGTCTTTGAGTTTGGGTTAGATAACCCTGACAACGTTCCACCCGGCACAGAAACCACATCCCAGCTTATTGCAGGAGTTTTACTTGTTAACTGTTCTTTTTGAAAAACTTCCGCATGTGAATCACCTATTACTAATACCTGCTTTTTCTTGTTATATACTTGATCTTTTTTATTGGCTAAATACTCAATAACTTCATTACGATTTCTAATAGACTCTAAAGCTGCATTATAAAGCTTCTGGTAATCTTGTTTCAGGTTACTATTTTCTTCACCTAAAGATTGCTCTTTATATACTCGTTTCCATGAGTCTTGAGAATACTCATAAAGTTCAAAGTCACGCTTAAAATGCTTATAAACCATTAAGGCTAAATCATCATCATAGAGTGATTTCCAGTCAACCGGTAGTGACTCATTTGTACGATAACCTGACAATAACTTATCAGAACTCTCAGGAATGCCAGCAGCATCTAAAACCGCCTGAAATCCACTAACTAAATTTTCAGTTTTTAATATATGCGTGTAATTTATCAATTTAGGAAATAGGAGCTTATTCATTGGTCTCCAGTGAACATTACAACTTTCAGGATTTTGTGTATTAACAAGCCAATTAACAAATTCTTTAAATGATGGGCAGGACGGACTAGAAAAATCAAATTCTTTATTATGAAATAGACTGATATTTTCCCACAAACCGATATAACCCGGCTCTCTTTGCCGTACCTTATCTGACCATGCAGAGGCTAACCTTGCATAAGGATTACGAACTATACAAAACCGAACAGTAGCAGACGTAGTTAAATATTCTTTTATATTCTCGATTGTTGATAAATTGGCCACTGGATTAATAGCCCTGCTATGTACAGCCATCGTCATAGAGCTTTCATTTCCTACATGTTGCTTTTCTATTTTTTTACCATCTAAATAGCAAAAAACATGCTTCATTGTACTACATGCACACTTGGGGGTTTCGACATACAAAATAGGAAATGAATTTAAAACAAAAGATGCATAGCTTAACCTTTTAAATACAGAATTAGATCCGCCTTTTCTTATAGAAATATATTCCTTTAATCCATCCATTCTTTCACCTATTTCCTCTAGAAAATGAATATTCCTGATCCAAATCAGCAACAGGAATCACTCTATCTTGATACATTTTTAATGTTTCATAATCAAGCGCATCTCTCAAATTATGATTCATAATGTCACTCATATATTCATGTGCATTCTTTATTATTTCAAGGCAATATGGAATATCAGCTAACATCTTGTCATACTTATTAATCACATCAATTTTATCTAAACTAACCGGCACATAATGAACCCAAGGCTCTAAGCCAGCATCAAGTGCTGTTTCCCACTCCGTTTCTAAAACAAATACCACAGAGTTTGCCATCAATGCCCAATAGAGATTTGAGGCATAATCATTACCTGGTAACGCAAAAATAAACTTTGATTCTTTTTGCTGTTCAATTGACATTCTAGCTTTTAAAAAAGGAGATAATATCTGATTTTTCCACGGCGAGTTATGAATATTTTCCAACTCTTTACCCGTATGAACAAAACCAACATCCACAAAATCTAACAAAAAAACTTGTTTTATAAATTCATACCGAGGGATAGCTAAATACTTCGCCCTTACTTCTTCTTTAACATTAATAAATTCTTTTTGCACCAACGATTCCGACCAAAATATATAACCAACATCATCTGATAAGGTCCCTGAATACCTCCCTCGCCAAACTACATTGTCTTTTTTTTGAACAAATTCTTTTTCATCCTTTATTATCGGTATATTTTTTCCTCCATACCCCATAAACTCTCTATTTAAAGGAAATAAAATAACATTATTTCTTTGTTTCTTTTTACGGCTGAATTGAAATATCGGTATTTTATTTTGAAGTTTAGTACTGTAATCCCACCCTTGAGCATCACACCAATTCGTTAAAAAAATTGACTTAATTCCCCACTGGTTTGCTAAATTTGCAAACATGACTTGCCGGCGTCCTAAACGAGACTGTGTATCTAGTCTCTGAAATTCATTTTTATCATATCCAATTATCTGTGAGTAATTATTTAGGCTAAAAAAACATGGTCTAATCGTTGAAAATGCTGCCATTGTTTTTAATGACTCATTAAAAACTAGCTCTTCTTTAGTTACTACAACTTTCTTAGATAAACAACTACCAAACCGATACTCTAAATGCGCGTCTATATCTAACATCTAACCTTTACCCTTAAGATTAATTTTATTTATTTTCTGCTTTATTTCTTCCTTCAACTCTTTAACCCACAGCCTATCAGGCTTTAGCTGAATTGCTTTATTACAATATATTAGCGCCTCAGTGAATTTACCTTCTTTATTTAAAAATGTAGCGTAGTCTCTTTGTGATTCAAAATGAACACCAGACTTCACAGACTTCTTAAATTCATTTTCTGCATCCTTTACAGCGCCCTTCTCTAAATTTAACAATGCCTTGAGCCTAAAATTGTCACTCTTTAACTTTGAAAGTTGCAAAGAGTTTCCATTTAAAATTGCCGCAATTGATTCAAGTGCCTCACCTTCCCACATAGGCGCTCTTAATCTCACATCTTCTATAATTTCAGGACCATTCTTTACGAAAGTCAATCCGAATTCTTTTTTATATTTTTCTAGATATGGCTCTACTTTTGATAAAGTCTTTTCCATCAAAAAAACAGGTGCCTGATATGGTATTCCTTTAATTTTTAAGAGGTAATCAGTATTTCCTTTTTGCATACCATTTCTAGCTAATAGACGAATTAAAGCATCAGAAACCTGAATAGCTTCCCCTGAAAGTGACTTATTTTTCTCTACAGGTAAATGTTTGATTTCTAATGTTAATTTATTTTCACCAATTATTGATAAAAAATCATCAACAATATCATTATTTATAAGCTGAACTCTTTCAAAAGAACGCATCTTTATATTGTTTTTTCCGAATGCATTTATCCATTCTTCTACTTTTTCATACTCTAAAGCTTTTCCATGTATTTCATAAGCTGTATCTAGCCCATAATGTCCTTGTTTTACTTGCTCATTTATTGCCGAAGACAGGTGATCAACTGGGTGCCTCATATAGATAACAACCTTTATACTAGAAAAGAGATTTTGTAGGTAATATTTTAATTTCTCTATTTGTTTGAGTGGTAAATCTAACAAAAATTCAGAAGATACAATCGTCGTCTCGAAGCCCTGAATTTCTTTCTCAAATTGCTCCAAACATTGTTTATGCCATTCATTTAAATCCCTTCCCTTAATCCCTTTTGTTTTAGAAACAATAAAATTATCGGGCTCACTATGGAATGCTGAAGCTAAAAAAGTATGGTTAGCCGAAATTGATGGGTAACAAATATTTCTTTGTCTTAATAGCAGAGCATTGTTCAGCAATGTATTTTGAATCGTCGTTGTACCTGTCTTCCAGATACCTATATGAATTATCAATTCATTTGATTTTTTCATTTGATTTTTTCATTTGATTTTATTATTTGATTTTATTATTTTATTATTTTATTATTTTATTATTTTATTATTTTATTATTGTAGCTATATTCAACGGAAAGTATATTTTCTATCTTTTTTCTAGAGTAATCCGCACCTAAAAAATCATATAAGTCTATCAATCTACTGTCAACAATATCAGAGTAGGTAAGCCAATAGCTATTTTTTTTATGGGCAGACCACTCATTAGCTTCCTTTTCAAACGCTACCAACATGTTCTGAACTTTTTCTTTAGGTACATCTTTCCAGAAACCACTTGACGACACTTCTTCATGATCTCTTGTTAAGAATACAAAGCCACATTCTGGCAATAGTTTATCTAAAAAACTCAAATAGGGTTGAAGTTGATATCCTCCACCAACTGAAATGGCAGCGGGCAAATAACGTATTTCTTTAAAACCCCATACTGGTATTTTTTCTCCATGCGTAACAATTTGACTCTCTAAAAGAGCATAAGCATCTGCTAAAAAAACTTTCTCATCAAACTCACATGCGCCATAAAAGGGGTGTGTAATAGATGCTGTTGCCACCCCTTTTCGCGTTAATTTCTTCAAATTAATATATGACTGATATAAGCCATAACAAAAATTAAAGTTTTCACCTTTTACTAATAAGTCATCAATACTATTTAATATTCCTTGTAGGAGAGTAGATCCAGAACGACCATATGTAACGATTATGACATGTTTAAAGTTCATCGAAATCCTCCAACTTTACTTTAACTGATTTGCTTTCAGAACCGAAGCCACCTTCAGATTCAGCAAGTATACCTGCATAACGCTGATACTCTTTCGCATCACCATAATGCTGCTTCCGCCTAACCTCTTCTTCTATTTTTTCTTTAAATCCCGCATGATATTTGAAATGCATTAACAATGCCGATTTTTCAGCAACATTCACATTACTTGCATAATGAATTCCTTGTGAAAATCGCATCCAAGGTTTATATTTTATTAAGGCATATTTTTGAGATACAAATGCATTTGGTTCAGCATTAGTATCTAGCCTATGCCGTAAGCCACTTGCCCAATTTTTACTATTTGAATAAAAACCACTTCCAAGACGCCATTCTTTTAATGACTCTTTATCATGCCAGTTAGCCAATTCAAAAGGTTTGCCTTTAGTGAAGTCAGCTTCCTTTAAGTCACCATAAGGGTACATATCAATCATATCAGTACGTATACAATCAGCCCCACTTTGCTCAATTTTTTTCACAAATTCTAATAAGCTTATATTAAGTTCAGGGTAAACTAATAGTTCATCCGCATCAGCAATCAGTGTCCATTTCCCCACGCAATGGTTAGCCAATATAGCTTGTTGCCATGCCACCCCAAAATGTGAATATTTATATTCTGTGTCAGAGGAGTACAAAACGACATCAAGCTGATTTAATAAGTATTCTCTTGTCCCATCATCAGAACAATTATCTGCAATAATAAAAGCTTTCACCCCCATATTACGATAATGCTCTAAAAAATGCGGTAACATTGTTATCTCATTTCGCATGACAGCAATGACAAATAAATTTTCTTTTAATAATATATTTGCTTTATTTAATAATGTAACTAACTCCAATTGATTTGAATTTAAATGAATATTAGTATTCCAGCATGACGGCCAAATCTTTTTAGGCCATAAAGCGCTTTTAGCTTTGTTCTGTTCAACCCACTCTTGATCTTTATCGGTATCTAAATGAGTTACTTTGGTAGGTGTAATATTAGAGGGGAAAAATATATTTTCCCACATGCCGACTGGTATTGCTTGTGCAAATGTTCTTCTACGTTGGTAACATTCATAGTCTTCATTTGAAGGTAAAATATGGGAGATAGCAAGTAAATCACCGACTAATTTATCCTCCATAAATGAATTAGCTATTAATCTCTTACCCGTACTTGATAATGCATTATCATTTAACAAATGCATTGCCAAACGAGATAAGCAATAGCCACCGCCTCCATCGGTGTATAAGGCTGGTTCTGGCGACTTATCAATAACTTTTTTTGCTCGTCCGGCTTTAGATTTCTCATGATGCCATGTTCTATCCATGGTTCCTATCGACCTATGTATCACGCGACCATAATAATGATGTTTGCGATAAGACAAACTATCGAAATATTCATCAACATCTAAGAAACAATCATCATCTATTTTTAATACATACTGTGCGTTAGTATTTTTATAGGCCCAATCAAATAGCTTTAAGCTTTTTAAGGGGAGGTCTTCATACGTATCAGAGACATCCAGTGCTAATACATCCCCGTCTATTTTATCGTTACCATCGCCAACTAAAATCACATAAGGAATATTTCGTTTCTTTAAATCTTTTATCCAGGTGTTTCTTATCGCTTGTACTCGTGAACTTAAATAAGCTTTACAAGAGTATATAACCACCAGCGTATCTTGTGGATAATAGGAATTAGTTAATGTACTTTTAATGCCACTTTTCGCAAATAATTGTTGCGGCAGATTATTAAATTTAATGTTAATTAATACCAATATTTTATCAAGCCAGTCCTTGATTAATGCTGATTTAGTATTTTCATTAATATTTGCAATTGCCGCACAAACTGGAGCTACTAAATAATAATTTGACTTTGATTCTGCGATAACTTCCTGTATAACAGAATCTAGATGCATTAAGTATTGATAAATACTAATATCATCAGCTTTCTGCTCTATTTTAGCTAATAGCGTTACCAATATATCTATACCTAAGAAGTTACCTTCCCATGTGTTCAATGGCACAAAAATTTTATAAAATTGTTCTAATTCTTGGCCTATAAAAGCCTTATCTTTATCTATAAAATCAATGCATAAATCCTTTATCATTGTTGCAGCATTTTTTTGTGCTTGATACACCTCACTGTGTTCTCTTTCTGTATTTACTCTTAAATTATTATATATTGCTGTTTGATATTTTTTTACTATTTTTTCTGAACTATTATTGTTAACGATTGGGTTCGCAGCTAACCTAATCGCTTCCATAGCGTTAGAATCAATAAGCATCCCTATTAAAGCTTCTGTTTCTGGTGTTTCAGCCAAATCCTCTATAGCAAGTGTATGTATCACTATTTCACGCAAAAACATTTCCGCTTCGGGGTTTTCTGCTCGCGTAAAAAACTCTAAAGCACTTTTAGTTATGCTTAGTTGCTTAGTATTTAATAAACTTATATCAGTAAACAATGCATTTAACTGATGCCACTCCATTTTTGCTTGACTAAATAAGGAACTTTTTAAATTTAGATTTTTTTCTTCTATATGGCGCCAAAATACAGGATTGAGACCATAGTGTTTAATGCTTGACCTAATAATATCTTGTTGCTGGTGATCTGTGCAGACTTCAATATTGTCTAAACAATACACCACCGCCTCAATAAGCTGTAGGTCGTGTAATCGAGAAAACCATTCTCCTTTAAAGCTATCTAACAAGCCTAAAAATGCATAACGGAATTCTTCAGCACTCTTTAATTTAATTTTTCCTTCAGCTTCTAACAGGAAACATTGTTTAATAGAAAAATTAATACATTCTGTATTTAACCAGTCACTTGGATTTAACTGCTGCCCGACTGCCCATAATGCAGTTGTTGCCCGTGTTATTTCTTGATCTGCCATTAATGCAGCACAGGCAAGTGAGGATTCCCAGTTATTTTTGCTATTTTCTAGCGGATAAAAGATTGAAAATGCCGTTTGTTCACGTAGTTTTAATAATTCATCGTTCTTGCATAATAATGGAATTATTGATCTCCAGTAGGCATTTAGTACCTTTCCTGAAAGTTTTAGTGCTTTCTGACTGGCTACAATATGTGGATATATGTCAGATGGTTCTGTTTTTAATCGCTCATTAAGATCTCGCTGTGCAGCCCAAAGTATATGATTTTCTGAATTAATGCCTTGAGTTTCCGTATTTTTTACAGAACTTATCGGCATTTCATCATAGTCCATAAACTCGTCCAACTTCATCTTCTCTGAAAAGCTATGAAAGAATTTCTGACTATTTAAACTTAAGTTATTAATTAATTTGGAATACCGAAGGTGCTCTAAGGCAAGTAATGCCATATATTGCTTTTCTTCATTCTCACTTATATTACTTATGCCCTCTAGCCAATTTATTGCTTTTTTCTTAGTTAACACAAGAGGCTTTGTTAATAATTTTTCTGACTGAAATTGTATCTCTATTTCTAATATATCCTCACCGGATTCCCATATATATCCAGGTAATTCAATTTGGAAATTTTCACTTTTTTCTATGCTTTCATTTAAATTTTGTTGCTTAGAAAGCTCTAGTACAATTGAGCACTCGAGTTCTTTCCCATTGCAAATTAATTTTAGGTCTGTATTTTTAGCTTTATCCTTTGGCTTATTTAACTGACCTAGAATTAAAAAATGTCCCCATGATTTAATATATGATTGTAATTTATTATCACTTTCTGGATTCAGAGGCTCTATTATCTCTTGCTGTAATGTTTTTTTTGTTTGTACTAACTCAAAACTTTCAATTACATCATATTCTTCTTCAATAGATTGAATTATATGAGTATCTAAAATTAAGGCCGTTCCATTAGCTAAAATACGTATATCGGTAATATTCACAGTACTAAATTTTATTTTATTTTGTACTTCTGGTGGTAATTGACAGCTAAAACCTGCTTGTTTGAACTCAGCCCCATAGTGATTAGAGATATCTACTCTATTATTCCATTTAGGTGTAAGTAAAAAAGCCTTTGACTCTATTTCAATTGCCAATTCTAAATGACCATTTTGTCTATGAATTGCCCAACCTTCTACTAAGTTTGTGCTAATCTTTTCTATATGGCCAATAGCTATATTTTCAATCTCAATAATTTTTTCTACTGGTTGAATAGATTCGTCTATTGCTTTGCAATCCATTATTAACTCAAAGCCATTGGCTAAGATGGAAACTACATCTATATCTATTTCAGGTTCTTTTAGTTTATTTTTTATTGCTTCAGGTAATTCACATATAAATCCTGCTGTTTCAAATTCTTTACCGTAATGCTCACTAATATCTTGTCGGCTTCCCCATTTCGGACTTAATTTAAAAGATGTGTCAGCTATCTGAATTTTTATTTCCAACATTAAATTCTGTTGATGAATAGCCCAGCCTTCAATAGAGTTTGTTGTAATCTTTTCTATATGTCCAATAGCTCTACTTTCAATTTCAATAATTTCTTCTGCGGATTGCTTAGGTTCTTCTATTTCTTTGCAGCCCATTATTAATTCAACTCCATTGGCTAAGATACAAATTTCATTTACATCTATTTCTGAGAGTTTTAATTTATTTTGTATTTCTTCTGATAAATGACTGAAAAAACCAGCTTCCTGAAATTGATCACCATAATTTTCTATTATATCTAATCTATGTAACCATTGAGTCTCTAGCAGGTATATCTGACCTTTTATTCTAATATGTAGCGTTAATGGCGTATTTTTATAATTAATTGCCCAGCCTGTTATAGAGTTTTTTGTTATTTTGTCTAAATACCCAATAACATTTTCTTTTTTTTTAAAAATTTTTTTCATTAAATACTCACCTCTATAATTTTATTTAAGCATGAAAATGGTAATATCCTGTCAATATATCTTCATGGGTAGTTTTTATCTCTATACATTTATTACCTTCTTTTCTAACATATTTTATTATCTCTTGAAGCAAGTCCGCTCTACTAGAATCTAAATTAAGTCCACACCCGATCTTATATTTATCAGCTCTTTCCATTACCGCCCCGATTCTGAAATATATAGGAAATTTCCCAGCTTCTAATACTTCGCTAAATGTATAACTATACGTTTCTGGCCATATACTCGTCAAAAAAAACACATCAATTTTATTTTCTTGTACTAATCCAGGTATCTCTTGGTTTTCAAATTTCCCCGTAATACTGACAAATTTAAATTTTTTTAAGGCCTCATCATCACTGGTATACCCAATTATTTTTAAATTAATAGGTAATTTTTTTTCATCTATTTCCAGTGCAAGATCTTTTATTATATTTAACCCTTTATGTACCCCTATCGCTCCAATAAAACCAATATTTAGTGTCTCTCCTATTTTTTTTAATGGTTTTTGTAGACTTAACCTTTTTGATTCTTCGGGGTGATAATGGTGAATCACATTATCTAAGTTAAAGTATTTCAGAACTCTAGCCTGGGTGTCTTTACTAGGTACAAAAACTAACCTCGCGTGTTTAAACCTTTCATAAAAAAAGTTACGCCACTCTTGGATGTCATCATTAAAGTCACTAAGACTGAGTTCTGATGAAGTATGTTCACCCATTACTGATAAGCATTTTTGACATTGAGCTACACCTAGCTCTGAGCAGTATTGGTCATTTACAGATACAAAATTAACTCTTGGGCATATCGCATAATAATCATGCACTGTTATGTCATATTGACAACCAAGCTTTTCTGGTAAAACCCATATATCTTTCTTAAAACCAATGGTATTGTGATAATGAATATGCCAAATGTTTATTTTTTTTAGTAGTTGAACCAGCTCATTTAACTCAGTTATAGCATCATAGTCAGCATAAACATTGCTCTCTGTGCTTGCAACCCTCCAAAAACTTCCTTTTTTTAGTGGTGTTAAATAAAAAACAGCTTGATTTTCTTTATGTAATCGCTTTGCAAAATAATCAGTTGCTACTTTTGTTCCACCACCCAGTGTAAGGGAAATAAAAAGTATACTTTTTCCTGTTGCTGGCGATGTAAAATCAAAATGCTTAAGCTCTTCTACTAGTAACTTTTCAGCAAGTTCATTTCTAAGCAGCCTTGCGGGATCTTGTTTAATAAATGTTTGAACTAATAGTGGATAGTCTGGATAAATTGAATTTAGTTTCTGTAAGTTTTTTTCAATGAAGCCTTCAGTATCTTCTGCAAAAGAAACTGAACCTAAATGATGAACAAAGGTTTTATTTGTCATCACATTTCGCCATCCTAGTTTACTGGCTCTTAATGAAAAGTCATTTTCTTCTGCATAACCTTTTCCCCACTTTTGCACATCAAACAATCCTATTTCATCTAAAACTTGGCGTTTAATATACATACAGTAGCCATGTGCAGTTGGTAAGTCTATTTCTTTTGACTGATTGGTAGAGCAAAATTCTGCTAACTCATGTACTTGGTAATCCTTAGGCAGTTCATTATCTACACAAAAACCCGGGAAGCTACAAATTGTCGCATTATTTGACATTGGAGTAACAGTACCAATTGCTATATTACTATAAGCAACTGTATGCAAGTTATCTAACCAATAGTTTGCAACAACAGTATCCGAATTTAATAAAATAACATCTCGAGTTTGCGCAAGTTCAATTCCTTTATTTATTGTTGCTACAAAACCAAGATTAATTTCATTAAAAAATAATTGAAATTTGTGTTCTTTTTTCAGATTTTTTAATTCAACTTCCATTTGTGGCTCTGGAGCACAATCTGAAATAACAATGAGATCAAACTTATTTTTATTTTTACTGTTAATTACGGAATAAAGGCAATTAATGGTTTCTTGAATACCTTTATAAACAGGAATAATAACGGTTACTTTATTATTAATTTTTGGCATTGAATTTAATATGCTCTGCCTAGTCGTTTTAGACTGTCTGTAGTGATCTATAACTTCTGGCAAAAGTAATTTTGTCAGATAAACTGCTTCTGATTTTCCATTTTCATAGCCTTTCTCACGTAGGTATGTTTGTAAATCAGTTAATGCTGATGTTATTGTTTGTAATGATAGAAAATAAGTGCATGGTAATATGACAACTTCTTCTCCATAATTATATGAAATTTTTACTTCCACATATTTCTTGTTACTTACAATATCCGAAAGGTTTATATTAAATCCATGGTAATAATTTACTGGAACTATGCTCCTTAAGTCTGGCCTAGGTTGGTTTGCAAGTATTGTTTTAACTATTTTACTGTCAACCCAGATATCCAGTCTAATCATTATATTTTGATTATTAACATCTGTGATCCAACCTGATATATTTTCATAATCTTGAGTATCAATATGAAATTTAATCTCTTGCTTTGTGTTAATCGCTATTATATTATTTTTTATTTTCTCTTTATTTTCATTATTACAAACAAGCTCAATATTAATTTCTTCTTTTTCACTATTTTGCAAAAATTCTTTTACATCTAATGCAACTTTAAAAGCAGCTTTCCCTTCATTAATTCCATTTAAAAATAAATCTTCCCTATATTGATCTGCCAGAAATTCAATTTTCTTTTTACCATCTATTAGTAAGGCTAACTGTACTGGCCCTGAGTTTTTATGACTATATGCCCACCCCGTAAGAAAAGATCCATCATACTCATCCAAAAAGCCAATAATGTCCTTTTTTTTACTCTTCGGCCTTTTAAAAATATTTAGCACTTGCTTTCCTAATGGTATTTTTTTTTGTATCATAAATTTTTCTAAGTATAAAATAACTTCTGGTAACTTACATTAACCACAAAATCACACCAACCCCGATTTTTCAAGTACTACTCCAGAATTTCCCTAACACCAGTTTCAGTCATCTTTTGTGGTCAACAACCTAACTCCTCAGAACTTTCACCTGTATTACTTGGCGTCATCTTAATTGATGGAACACCGGGCATCCTGCACAAGGTTCACTTCAAACTGGCAAAGTAACCTTCAGCCTACCGCAGTCAAAACCTTCCATGATTTTCAACGCTAGCGCATAATCACGCCCACACCCAACGCTAATTGATAGAACATGGTAAACAGTTCTTTAAATAATTGACGATATTTAGGGTCTACATCGGGCAATACTAAAATCTC
>ENA-OSET01002381-OSET01002381.1-sediment-metagenome-genome-assembly--contig:-NODE-2381-length-18260-cov-3.395754_pt1 | contig 18260 bp, 16 predicted proteins | sample MGYA00237882_ERZ534229 | MGnify/ENA primary metagenome ERZ534229 (study PRJEB26408, sample SAMN06266212) | sediment metagenome | isolation source: Hudson Canyon methane seep mesocosm | place... | reverse complement strand
TACCCGTGCAGGTGTGATGATTGCCAAGGCGGCGGCACCGAGTGTTAAACGTGTGACCCAAGAGTTGGGTGGCAAATCGCCCTTCATCATTACCGCAGACGCCGACCTAGAAAAAGCAGTGGGTTATGGCGTTGAAGACGTGATGATCAACACCGGCCAAACCTGTACCGCACTCACCCGCATGTTGGTGCCCGCCAGTCAATATGAAGAGGCGATCACCATTGCAAAGCGCACCGCCGAGGAATACAGCATTGGCACCGGCGACGCCTTTATGGGACCGATGGTCACCCAATTACAAAAAGACCGAGTGCTCACTTATATCAACAAGGGCATTGAAGAAGGTGCAACGCTGGTAACGGGAGGACCTGATATGCCCGATGCTCACGACAAGGGCTGGTACGTTAAACCCACCATCTTTGCCAATGTGAACAATGACATGGCCATTGCACGGGAAGAAATTTTTGGCCCGGTATTGTGTATGATTCCCTATGAGGGCATAGACGAAGCTATTGAAATCGCCAATGACACGCCCTACGGATTGTCCTCCGGTGTGTATGCCGAGGATCGTGATGCCGCACTTAAAGTGGCTCGCGAAATTCGTGCGGGGCTGTGTTTCATCCAGGGTGGCGACTTTAACTACGACGCCCCCTTTGGTGGATTCAAGCAGTCGGGCAACGGCCGGGAATACGGTGACGAAGCTCTACACGAGTTTTACGAAATTAAATCTATCCAGATGTAATTGGGGCCCCGGTCAAGAAAGACCGTGCCACTTTTCTGATCGCATCGGGCAGCTTTACTCACAGGAGTTTAGCTGCCCGATTGCGTTTAACACTTCAATTTCTGCTATCCTGAGCTAACAACTTTGTCGTCGGATCTTAGTTTTTTAGGGAGATCTACTGACAGTTTCAACTTAAGAGTTATTAAAGGGATATTCACTTGAGCAACGAGCACCTTCGTTTTTTCAGCCAGGCTTCAGAAAACAATCGTCTTCCCATAGAGACAGAACTGCGCCGCATCTTTGCCGATAAAACCCACATTCTGGAAATTGGTAGCGGCACCGGCCAGCACGCGGTGTATTTCTCCAGCGCTCTCCCCCACCTTGTCTGGCAGACCAGTGATCTAGTTGAAAACCACGAAGGCATTTGTCATTGGCTTTCTGCACACGGTGGCAACAATGTGTGCCCACCACTGACATTAGACGTTACCCAACACCCTTGGACACTTGATGCTGTTGATGGAATATTCACGGCCAACACCTCGCACATCATGCCCTGGGAGGCAGTTGTCGAGATGTTTGAAGGCACAAAAACCGTTCTAAAGCCAAAAGGCACCCTGGTGATTTATGGCCCTTTTAACTACGACGGTGAATTCACCTCCGAGAGCAACAGGCGTTTCGAACAATGGTTAAAAGACCGAGGGGCACACCAGGGGATTCGAGATTTCGAGAAAATGGTTGAGCTGGCTACCGAGGCAAAGCTGACCTTAAAGGAAGATCTGGCAATGCCAGCAAATAATCGACTGCTAGTGTTTGAGAAAACCTAGATACATAAACCGCCCTTGTATTCACGCCTGTGTTTTCTCTACCAGGGCTTGAATTTGTTCTAGCCCGGCAAGCGTTTGTTCAAACACATCTCGGCCGATTTCCTTTTTGAAAATATTATCCAAATCCGCCAAAATTTGCCGGGCATCTGACATCAGATGCTCGCCCAGCTCGGTAAAAACAATCTGTTTTTGTTTTCCAACCCCATCAACTTGTAGAAGGTAGCCGGTTTTACAGAGTTCCTTGACTGTTTTAGCGACCATTTGACGTGATACCCCCAGGCTCCTGGCGATCTCTGAGCCGTAATTCACCCCGCAGTCCAGCGCCCCTAGAAAACCAAGCACAGAGGGGGTAGCCGACTGATAACCCTTATCTTTCAATGACTTAGATAAAAAATCCGAAGTATTTTCCTGTACCTTAGCCGTCGCCTGCACAAGCTGCAGTGATTGGCTTTCTACCATCGGGATACCTTTTTCTGTCAACCTTGTTGACATACATAACACCTCTCTGTATTCTTATGTCAACCAAGTATACATAAAGAGGTCGCCATGTTCACCCTACACAACGTTATGAAACTCAACGCACTCAGCTGCATCACTTTTGGCATCATCTTTCTGGCGATGCCATCCACCGTCACTGAATTCCTGAGCCAGAACAATCAGGCGCCAGCCAATGTGCTGATGATCCTAGGCGGGGGTTTGATTCTGAACGGCGTACATATTCTCTGGGCAGCCAGACAAGCCACCCCCCAACCTTTACTGGTGCGCTATTTTTCTAGCGGGGATTTCTTGTGGGTTGTCGGTAGCATTGGGCTACTGTTGAGTGGAACCTGGATCACCAACACTGCGGGCATTATCAGCACGGTGGTCGTAGCCTTGATGGTAGGGCTCTTTGGTGCGCTTCAGTGGCTCAAAAGCCCAAGTCTCTAAATCCAAACATGTAAACGCCCAGGTCCAATAAGCCGGCCTGGGCTACCCCAACAAGCTCCCAGAGCCTCGACCACCTCCCTATTTGCATCTTCCCAAACAATCGAATAACGTAGATTGCAACAACAGGCAGCCAAGCTGCGAATTGCGTTTGCGACGCGCGTTATACAAACGTGCCTTTAACGATGATTGCCTCCAGCGTCGTCACGATCTGTCCAACTCCCCACGCATTTTGTCTGTCTAATCCAAGCAATAAAAATAACGACGTTCCGGAGAAATCATGTTCCTCAAAAAGTGCATGGCAATAAGCCTGCCAATCTTATTGTCTATAACGGCCTGTACCGAGTCAGATAACAACAAACCCAATGCCGAGACGGTAAAGCTCAACACATTATTCGACAGCAGCTGGCAACACTATCTGGATAAACACCCGGAAGATGCCAGCTATTATGGTTTAGGTAATGATGAGCTGAATACCCGATGGAACAATACCAGCACCCAGGCACTGACAGAGCAGGCAGCCTACAACCAACAAACACTTGATGATCTGCGCGCGATTGAGCGCGATCAACTGAGTGAGGAAGATAAACTCAACTACGAATTATTTGAATGGCAATATCAAATGCAAGTTGAGGAGTTTCAGTTCAATACACACCTCATTCCTATCACCCAGAGAAATGGTGTTCAGACCCAGGACGACTTTTCAAATTTTGTCAGCCTGAACAGCGTCGAAGACTATGAACACTGGTTGAGCCGGATGGAAAAACTTCCCGCTTTAATCAAACAAAAGATAACACTCATGGAAGAGGGAATTGCCAAAGGCGTGGTGCCCCCTGCCGATACCATGGCTCGTGTGCCCGCGCAAATCAAAAAGCAGCTCGTAGACGACCCCGAATCCAGTTTGTTCTACAAGCCGTTTAAGTCGATCACTAAAGACATCGACGCAAAAAGTCAGCAACACCTGCAGCAGAAGGCAAAGGAGATTATTGCATCCCGTGTGATTCCCGCGTACCAGGATTTATATCAGTTTTTTACTGAGACTTATTTGCCCGCTTGCAGAGAAAGCCATGGCGTTTGGGACCTGCCCAACGGAAAGGCTTATTACGAATACCTGGTGAAATATTTTACCACCACTGACCTCACCCCCGATGAGATTCATGAGCTTGGGCTTCGCGAAGTCGCTCGCAATAGAGAGGCAATGGACAAAATTATTAAACAAGTCAATTTTGAGGGAGACTTTCAAGCCTTCATAGAATTCCTTAGAACAGATCCTCAGTTTTACTATGAAACCCCGGAGGCACTTTACGAAGGCTATCTCGCCGTCAGCAAACGGCTCGACCCGGAGTTAGTCCACCTCTTCGGTAAACTGCCAAGAACCCCCTATGGGCTTCGACCGATCCCAGATGCTGTAGCGCCGGACACAACCACGGCCTACTACAACTCCCCCGCTGCAGACGGCAGCCGGGCAGGATATTATTACGTTAATCTCTACCAACCCGAAACCCGCCCCAAATATGAAATGGAAGTGCTGAGTGTGCACGAGGCCGTACCGGGCCACCATCTGCAACTTGCACTGCAAATGGAACAGGGCGACCAGCCAGACTTCCGTCGCTTTATCAATTTTACGGTATTTATCGAAGGTTGGGGTTTGTATAGCGAACGACTGGGCCATGAGATGGGTTTATATAAAGATCCCTACTCTCACTTCGGGCAACTCACCTATGACATGTGGCGCTCTGTGCGATTGGTGGTCGACACCGGCATTCACTACAAGGGCTGGACACGTCAACAGGCGATCGACTACTTCAAAGCCAACGCGGCCAAAACAGAACAGGATATCATCAACGAAATCGATCGTTACATCACCATGCCGGGTCAGGCGCTGGCATACAAAATAGGACAATTGAAAATCCTGGATTTGCGTGAAAAAGCTGAAACCGAGCTGGGCAAACACTTTGACATTCGCGCCTTCCACGATGTTGTTCTAGGCTCAGGGGCGGTACCACTCAAGGTATTAGAGGCCAATGTTGAAAATTGGATCAATAGCCAACACAAAGAGACCGCCGGATAACATGACTACGCTTTTTATCAGCCACCCCACCTGCCAGCTGCACGACATGGGCGCTGGCCACCCCGAATCGCCCGACCGTTTGCGGTCGATTGAGCGCGCGGTTCGGGCCGAAAACTGGGGTGATACTCTGGACTACATTCAGGCGCCTAGCCTGGTTGTTGACTGGTTAAACAGCGTTCACCCGAAACACCATGTTGAGGCGCTGATGGAATTGGCGCCCTCTGAAGGCATTGTGTCGGTAGACGGTGATACTCACTTGAACCCCCACAGCATTAACGCCGCTTTATTTGCCGCGGGCGGAGCCGTACACGCCACAGATCAAGTGATTGCCGGACAGGCCAGCAATGCATTTTGTGCTGTGCGACCACCCGGGCACCATGCAGAGTCGACTATCAGCATGGGCTTTTGTCTGTTTAACAGTGTGGCACTCGCCGCTGAACGCGCACTCGCAGCCGGTGTAGAACGTGTAGCCGTTTTGGATTTTGATGTTCATCACGGCAATGGGACCGTAGAAATTTTTCAAGATCGCCCAGAGGTTTTGGTCTGTTCCAGTTTCCAACATCCCTTTTACCCGGGACGTTTTGATGATGTTAATCGCCCTAATATTTGCCTCTCACCCCTCGATGCAGGAACGGGAAGTGATACTTTCCGCAATGTGATTGAAACACAATGGGGCCACGCCCTGCATCAACACCAGCCTCAAATGATATTTGTCTCTGCCGGGTTTGATGCTCACCGGGAAGACCCCCTGGGTGGTCTGCTGCTGGAGGATAGCGACTATTTATGGGTGACCGAATTTATCAAAAATGCCGCGGAGAAAAGCGCCGGCGGACGCATCGTTTCACTACTGGAGGGCGGATACAACGTTGATGCACTCGCTCGCTGCGTGAAACAACATTTAAACGGATTAAGCGGGTGAATATTCAGCAATACCAGAGAGATATCACTGTCAATACACCCGCAGGCCGATCAGGCCCAGGCGGGACTGCACAACAAGGCAAAAGAACTGATCAGACCTACACTCCAAACAATGGAGCGCAATGTCGAAATATCTTTTAAATAACAAAAAACATAAAGTACTCTTGCGACAATATAGGCGATCGCCAGGTAGTCTACCGCGTTTGAAGTAATTCCCATTGTTGTTGTCAGCAGTACTCCCGCGGCAAAAATCGGAAAACTCTCTATTTGATTTTGATGGGCAGCCAACGCTCGTTTACCCCATCCCTCCAGGGCAAGCTGTTGCTCTCGTGGGCTATTATTATCATAACCACCCGCACATTTTAGTTGAGCATGGGCCAGGGGGGCCTTGGAAAATACATGGAACAGACCGGCTAAAAAGAGACACCATAAAGCAATAGACATAGTTAAACTCCGCACGAAGTCAGTAATGGGATTTGATGGATAATTAAGCTGGGTATTCAGTAACACATGAATACTGAGCCTAATGCTCCACTGTAAAGTACCTATGGAGCCTAACAAATTCGACCAATAATGACACTACAGAGAACTCAATCACACAATTCGAAACGACCTTTATACTCGTATATCTTGCCCCACCAAGGGTGTGTAATGCGAACCTCCATATCGAAATTATTGTCGTCGATTGGGCGTTCTTCTGCAGAACCTGCGCCAATAAGCATTGTCAGCGGCAATGGAATTAAATGCCCGAACAATCTCAAGGCATACCCTCTGTGCGAGAGCACTACCTTTTCACCATCCCAGGCATAAGCCGTTCGCCATCCCAACCCAAAGCGCATAATCTCTACGAGCTCATTGTTTTCTATTGGGAACATGTGGGACAAAAATTGATAGACATTGCCATTGGCAAAGCGAAAAGTGCGATTGAAGGAGAACGACTTAGTATCCAGGTTACTCTGAAAACGGACACTCACTGGCACATTGCTCTCATTGTAAGCCGGCACTTGTCCCAGCAAAGTCATGAGGGATCTGAGCCACAACAGGGGTGGCTTGCACATAATGTCTAATACACCCTGAACTTGGGTCACATCCTGCGTATACGGGCGTGGTGAATAACGTTTCTTCATTACCGGTGGCAGTGCATCCCAGTTTTCACCAAAAACAGACTTAAACGTAGGGTCATTTTTTAATTGCAGGTTATCGATTCGGCTAACATTTTTTTGTCTCAAAAGAAGATTTCGAGCACCACGTAACCACGGATATACAAGCTTTAAAAGAAAGTCAGACCAAAAGAACCCCTTAAACACCGCCATAGAAGGGTTTTTCACCTCACCGTAACGGGCCATAAACTTTAGGGCCTGCTTGCCATGGTAAAACTTTTTGTTTGCATAAATCACCATGCCTTCGTCGAGATCTAAGCCGAGTCGGTTTATTTCCAAAATCAGGGGGTCATTATCGTGTTCTAGAGCGTTAAGTGTGTGGAGCGTGCCATAGTCCTGCTTTATTTTTAAAGCTTCAGCGGCATAGCAGCAAATAGGGCATTCGCCATCATAAACAAACCATACGCCATGTTTTTCCTTATCTGTACTCATGTCAGCCCCATAAGCCAGTATTAAATCCCGACCCCACCCAAGGGTGTGGCGGAGTGATGTGTCATGTTGATTATGAGAGGACGAGCTTTCCCAATAAGCGCTCTAATGTCGGGCACAGACAACGAGGCCTTATGGTCTTCCTGTGATTCCCAGACTTCGGTAATAAGAACAGTGTCTTCTTCAGACCTTGAAAGCTGGACAACATACATTTGACAGCCTTCAAGCTTTTCAAGCAATTTTGAGGCTGCCAACATTATTTGTGCCAAGTCATTCCCTTTTCCGGGTGCCGCGGTCATCACAACCTGCATTCCAAATTTCACCGTTGCACTTTCTTTGGTTGTTCTTTCCACGGCTTTTGTTGTGTCTTCGCCGGCACTTGAAATCAATGGGATAAACATTAGAAAGAAAACCATGACAAATTTGCGAATTGTATTCATTTGATGTTCCTGAATGGGTACTCAGTAGATTGGGGGCATTACATACGAATCACTCTCGAACAAAAACGACAGTAGAAAATCCGAGCAGCAAAGATAACCCAACAGAACCGGGCTTGCAATTGAAGGCCAGCCCTCCATTGACGGCCAAAGAGGTTCTCAGCAAACAGATATCTCACGTTTTATTGCAAAGGCCCCCTTATCTGATCTAAAGTTTATCTGCCCCCCACTCTGGTGCAGGAAAAAACGTTTATGAGACTGAATAAATCATGGATTGCTACTGGCCTAACCTTGCTGCTAGCCAGCAACCCAATCCAGGCGGGCACTCAAATCTGCCACATTGCCAATGCGGGTTTTTTCATTGAAAGCAGCGGCACGGGTGTACTCATTGACGCGGTAATGAAACGTGACGACTATGAGCAAACCTTTGCACTGCCCTCAGAAGAAGTGTTGACCAACATGACCTTTGGCCAGGGTGCCTTTGAAAGTGTCAAACTTGCGCTTGTCACGCACAAACACGGCGACCATTTTGATGCTGAAGCATCCCTGCAACATCTTAGATCCAGCGAGGTGCGCTATATAATGCCGCCAGAAGCCTATGAACTCATGAAGTCAGCGGGCATGACCGAACTGGAGTCTGCACGTGTACAAGCTCTGCTTCCAAACTGGGATGATGGCCCCCTGAGAGTGTCCGGCGATGGATATGAAGTGGATGTCTACCGAATCGATCACGGTCCAAATATGCCACAGAACCTTGGCTATCGTATTCATATCAATGGCAAAACGTTCTTTCATACCGGAGACATCAATGCCACACCGGAACGGTTAAAAGCCGCTGGTCTACAAAAGACTCCCGTTGACTATATGATGATGCCGTTCTGGTACGCACTACAGCAAAAAGACGCCATCGATACTGCATGGCAGCTTGGTACGATGATAGCCACGCATTATCACGCCAAAGAACAAGCCTGGATGGCAGACGCTGGTGGCCCAGAGGGGCTGAGACGCGCCGCGGCTTCTGTTTGGCCCAATAGTTTACGAATTGACAGAGAGATGCAATGCGAAGAAATTGACGAATTTACGACCCACTGAGCTCAAACCAATCCATTATCTGCCTGCTTTCTAATAAACCACTGTGGGCAAACCGCTGCCCTTTATGGTTAATAAAATAACTTCGTGGCAATACGCCGCTCCAATTAGGATCTATGGCAAAACGTAATTGCGGCGCATTCATCTCAGCAAACACCCACTTCTGTAATTGTTCCCCTTGTAAACGCTGATGCATAACATCTACTTCAGGGTAGCGACTGGGGTCATCGTCGGTGGCGACGAAGGTCACGGCTAGTTTTTGATGGGTTTCTAAGAGTGTCTCCAGCAAAGCCAACTCTTTGTAGCAGGGAGGGCAGTCCACAGACCATAATACAACCAGTCTTGGACCTTCTGTGAACAGTTGATCAACTTGTCTGGAATGGAGCACCTCTGTGGCGCTTGCCTGGAAACTAAAAACCAAAACAAAACCGAAAAATAAGGCCCGCATTAATCTATCTCTATTAGCTGTAATGGCTGACCCAGACGATGCCAGAGTAACAGGTTGCCTTTGGGGTGAGACAATATAAAGGGGTAATCAGTGACACCGGAGGCGTGAGCGATTTCCTGTGGCTCGCTCCAGTGCTCACCAGCATCGGAGCGCATCAGCTTAATCGAATGTTGCTCACCATTAAATTCTTGCCAAACCAGTTGAAGTTTTTTGTCTGCAGTTAGCCCCAAAAATGGATGGCCTGGCCGTGTATCACTGCTTGCAAGATGTAAGGTTTCGCTGAGGTTTTCCCCCTGATCATCGGTGAAGGCATAAAATAAACCACTGGCTTGTGGGGCGTCATTAAACCAGCTCATATGCAAACGCTGATTATTACCTCGCTCCTGGCTTAACAGACTTGGGCCGTGATGAGGACAACCCTCAATCTTCCAGTTCTCAAAACTAACACGTGTCAACTTACCCGCCCGATCCGCAGAGTCCATCGCAAGCAATGCATGGTCGCGGATATTGTCGCCAAAAATATGTCTCCACATCACTAAGGGCCTTTCCTGCAGGTCTAATGCCATCCCCAAGCGGCAACAGACGCAACTACCGTCTGTTAAATGAACATTTTTGGGTGCGCTGATAGCCTGAGTGATGCTTTTGGTTTTAAAACTGGCAAAATAAATAGCGCTGCCCTTGTAGGCTTGGTTTTGCTCTCGGGCCAAATCAGCTCTGCGTCCATCCAGCCAGCCGATATGAACCTGGCCATCATCGCTGACTAACATTTCATTAAAACTATGGCTGGCAATTTTTGAGTCGTCATTAATCGTCAACGGCGCAGAGAAACTCTCTCCCTGATTGTCAGACCAGGCAAAACGAATATTGGCCTTCCATTTTTGAGGGAGATTATTTACCCACGACAGGTAGATGTTTCCAGCTTTATCCAGGGCTATTTTTGGCCGGTTCTCACCCCGCGCTGCAATTTTTTCCGGTACTTGATTGACTTTGAATGGTGGTGAAAAACTGAGCCCACGATCATCGCTATAGTTAATATACAGATGTTGACCTACTGTCCAGGCAAACCAGATACGGCCACTCTCTGCCACGGCTGCTGTCACTGTTTTGGCACAAAGTATCATTGCTTCCGTGCAGCCAATCTGGGAGTTGATACCAGAACGTGCGTGAGTGGCACCATGATCCGGACTGCCGGCACTGTGACTCGATACACCAACCAAAAATAAGAAAATAAAAGCGGGTAGTTTGATCATAATGAAGCGCTCAAAATTCATAACGGAAGCCAGCAAACACACTGCGTGGTCGACCAGGCGTGTACTTTGGCCCCCACTTGCTGGTGGTCTCTGCATATAACTTATCAGTGAGGTTCAATACCCGAAGATACACATTTAAATCACTGCTCAACCAATAGTCGCCACGCAGATTTATTAAATCGTGCCCGCCATAACTGTCGCGGTCATCTGCTATGTTGTCATCATCATTTTTTTCATCGAGCCAATGTTTGCCCTGGTGAACCCATTCCAACTCTATGCGGCCGCCGCTCAACCAATGAGGGTGGTAGTTCAGCCTAACATTGGCAAAATTTTCCGGTGCATCGGGTAACTCATTGTCGGAGTAATCTCCACTCCGGTCCTGCCACTTTTTATAGTTGTGCTCAGAATGTGTGTAGGCAATATAAAAATCTAACGCCTCACTTATCTTTGCGTCCACGCTTAACTCAATACCATAATGCTCTGTTTCCCCTGCGTTGGTATTGCGACGCCCTCCAGTTGCTTCATCCGTAACCGTGAGAATGTCATCCTCCTTCAGCATGTAATACACCGCACTATCAAAGCCAACTGAGGGGCTAATATTGCCACGCAGGCCCAACTCATAACTATCGACTTTTACAGGATCAAGATCAGTGGAATCCTCCGTTTGCCCAGAGCGAAATAGCTGACCCGACGAGGGCACACGAAAGGCATGCCGATAGGCCGCATATCCACTAATACCGTCACTGAACTGATAGATCGCGCTAAGTTTGGGACTCAGGTGGTCCATCTCGACACTTTGATCCGGCAAACGTTTATGCAGAGGGTCGGTAAGATCCACACTCAGTGAGTTATGGTAGTTGTAGCGAATACTGTCGTAGCGTAAGCCAGCACTTAGGCGTAGGTTTTTACTTACCTGGGTCTCACCGTGAATATAAGGGGAAAAAGAGGAAAATTCGGTATCAAAGTCGTATAACAAATCTGACGCCTGATAGTCCAACCAATAGCGCCCCGGATCAGTATCGGTACGTTCAATATAGGTCTGTCGAGTATTCCCTTCACTGTAATCAATATCAATGCCGCTAATGAGAAGGCTATGCTCTCCCACCTCTTGGTGATATTTCAACAAAACACCCACCGAATCATGGCCGCTCTGATTGATGTGGGCGTCTTGCGAATCCAGTGTGGGATTCGAACAGGTGGGATTCCAGGAAGGGCAACTAGCGCGGCCACTATTCAACGTCCAGTGGGCAAGGTATTCCAATTCGTTGCTTCGCAGGAAAGGTGTGATGGTTAAGGTGTTATCACCTAACTGTTTCTCAAATGCGCTGGACAGGCGGTAGGCTGTTGCCTCGCGATAAGCAATCAGGTTACCGGCCTGTTCAGGATTGTTTTTGAAATCGTCATAAACAAGCCCACTGCCGCCCGTGTCATAACTCAAATCAGTGGCAGAAAAAACGGTATTAACCATCAGGGTATCACTTAGAGTGGCAGCCCATGAGCCGGTAAAGGCCTGTTTTTCACTCGTTGTATGATCTCGCCAGCCATCGTATTCACTGACATCCAACCTAGCTGTAACACCTGTGTCACCGTTTAGTTTCGACGCCCTCAATTGCGCACGCCGCCAACCGTCTTCTCCGCCCTCCAAACCTATGTTCAGTCGGTCCTCTGTGGGGGGTTGCCCTGACAGTAAATTGATAACGGCGCCAATGGCATCACTACCATACAGGGCAGACCCTGGCCCCTTGATCACTTCAATTCCATTGGCAACACTCACATTCATACCATAGAGCGCATTATGGTTAAAAAAGCCGGCGGACCGAGTGGGCACGCCATTTTCCAAGTAAAGGTAGACCGGGCCATAGGACACCGGTTGGCGAATTGCCGCTGCAGTGCCTTCTGCACTGGAGCCGAGCTGTACAACATTCACGCCGGCAATTCGGTTAAGCAACTCAGAGGAGTGAACAGGGTTGGTCTCAAGTACCAGGTCTTCCGATAAAATCCCCACACTGGCGGCCGTATTGGCCAGTGAACTGTGTTCTCTTGTGGCTGTCACCACCATCGTTTCCAGCTTTGTAGTGTTTTTGTCTAAACGATCGGCATGCAAAAGAGAGGGAAATAACAAGCTAGCACAAGTGAGACTGAACAATGAGGGTTTTAGCAGCACGGGAAACTCTTCAGTTGAGGATGAATTTAGGCCGGCATTGTATAGGCAGAAGAAACTGTCTGGAATGTGACATATTGTCGCAAGGTCTGCTTATACTGAGAGCGTACAATGTACGCGCGCCACAGGAGCGCATTACCGAGTTAAGCTGGCTACCGGCGTCAATTTCGCGCTGGATTAAGGGCTGTTGCTTATATGGTGGTCCAATGCTGGTTCTACGTTGCGTGTTTAAACCAGAAACGTTACATTGCCGTACCTTTTTGCATAAGCAACATAGTGGCTTCCAGCTTATTCTCAGACATTTTAAGGCTAAATCTATGAAACCCCATCAGTTATTTTTTATTTTAGCGCTAGGGCTACTGTCTTTTTTTAGTTTGGCTGGCGAGCCAATTGTTATCGGCGAAACCCTCACAATCGATTCAAAAGTGCTGACAAAACCGGCCAGTATTCATATTCGCCTTCCTTCTAGCTATCAGGCGTTAACACATAAACGATACCCGGTTTATATTGATGTCGGCTCTGATGATGACTTTCCCGCTACCGCCGGCACTCTGCACTGGCTAAGTCACAATCAGGAATATCCTGTTCCCGAGGTTATACTGGTGTCCCTGACCACCGAAACAGCAGTCCGTTTTATCCAGCGTGGTGTCAAGAGTGAAGATTTCGTCAACTTCCTCGAAGTCGATGTTATCCCATATATAGACAAAAATTATCGCAGCCAACCTTTCAGAATATTAACGTCTAGTGAAAGATTTGGGCAGGTACCCTTATATGGACTTATCCACAAACCCGAGCTATTTCAGGCTCACATTGCGATAAGCCCTTGGGTAACGGATGATTCCGGCCTGGTCGGCGAATTTGAAACCTTCTTAAAGTCACAAAAAAAGACCTTCGCCTTTTTATGGCTAAGTTCTGGCGGCGAACCTAGAGTGGCATCCAATTACGATAAAATGATCTCCCTTTTACAACAACATGCCCCGAAAAATCTAGAATGGAAAAGTGCGCAATTTAAGAATAATACCAGCATGTCTCAGCCACTTGTCAGCTTGCCAAATGCACTGGAATCTTTATTTGCGGACTTAGTTCTGGCGCCAGACTCAAACGTTGTTAACGCAGGGGCCGAGTCGATTAGAAGTTATTACCAACAACTCTCGGAGAATAAATATGGGTATTCGGTGTCTGCCGAAAACGCGATAAGAGACCTTGGTTATGCAATGCTCAGCAAAAAAGAGGTAAAAAAGGCGATAGAGATATTTCGAGCTAACCTGAGGGACTACCCTAACTCACCACATGTCTATTATGCTCTGGCCAGTGCCTTAAAGGCCGACAACGATCTGCAAGCCGCACTGCCGCTACAAAAAACCGCCTATGAGCTGGCGTCGAAACAAAACAATCCTTATAAGGATTTCTACAGGCAGATGTACACGAAAATGGAAACTGAATTGTCGAATAACAGGTGATAGGCACCAAGCTGGCGGCAAGGTGCTTATCAATAGTAATCGGCTCATCTCTAACATGTATATTGGTACTAGCCGTTTTTTGCCCTGCGTCGAGTAAAGCCCAAGCCTGCGAGACCCAGCCCCAGTAATACTAGTGAACCCGGCTCTGGTACTGAAGGGGGTGCTTCATCTTCAGTAAAACCATCATAGGTGACAGCGGCCTGGGAAAAGTTATAAAAACCGAAACTTCCTGCCGTATAAACTCCTCCTACATTGAATATTGTTTCATTCGAAAAAGCGCCTCCGTCAATAACGATGTTTACATTGTTCTCCTGATAGGTAAGCTCAAAATCATACGTGGTATTATCAGCCCATCCGCGACCGGCTCCAAGATCCGAATCCAAAACCGTGAATGATGAGTTCCCATCAACGTTATCCACGTGACTCCAGAATGGATTTGTAACACTAGTATCGCCGTGACTAATAGAGTTATCCGCGAAGTCACCTGTTACTTTTGATAAATGGAACCCTTCCGTGGCCGAAGCTTGATTACCTTGCTTCCAATCAAACAGAAGATATTCAAAGTCAGTAGTAGCATCTGCGTTAGCCGAAAATGGTGCGGTGTAGCCGAAGACAAAACCTATAAAGTCATTGTCGCCACTGCCAACAGTCAAAGAGCCGCTAAACGTATTGTTAATGAACGGATCATCGCTAATGAAGAAAGTAGGGGTCGAAGAGTTTACAGACTGAAAAACGGCACTTCCGCCACCATTAACCGTCCAAACGCCTCCACCAGGCCCTTCTTCCGACCAACCCGTTAAATCAATCGTGCCAGAGACAGCATTGGATGCACATAAAGCAACACCTAAAAAACATAATAATGGACGTGCACTCGATAATATTTTTTTCATCGTTAAGAGCTCCAAGTATTTAATTTTAAATAACAAATTGAGCTATAGCTTGGCCATTAGCCCAGTAACGCGCTCCCAGAATTCTGCGCTCGACGAGGCCATAGATGAAGACACGTCTCCCGCACAGGTTAATAAGCAATATTCGTGCAACATTCACAATTTGATTACTATTCAATCACATAGGAGCCAGCGAGATGCAATTACAATATGTGTTTGTAAAGCAAACCGACAGTGTAGTACGCATAGCCTGTGGATTTAGGTGTCACACTTTTATAACGCGTTAGCAAAGTTCTTGTTTTGTATGCAGGCGGTCGGAATGTAAAAATTTACAAAATTATCATTACTCGCTATTGCTCAAGTTTTTCTCCAGTATCTTTTTTACGAGCTTCGCCACTTCAAGCGGCTGCTCTAACATTGGCCAATGGCCCACGCCCTGAAGAATGTTTACGTTTGTTGTTCCAAAACGTGAGGACAGGGATACCGGTAAAAAACTATCGTTTTCCCCCCAAATGACCTGAGTGGGTATTTGCCGTGTTATCAAAAGCATACGCTCCTCCCACCCGGCAAAGATACTCGGATTCAAGGTGCGATAGAACTTCAAGATCAAGCGCCTATTGCTAAAGGTTAAGGCTTTGTAGTTCGAACGAATCTGTTCTTCTGTCAGAATCGGTGCGACCTTTTGCATGGCGGAGGAAAATTGCTTATAACGCATCAGGTGCATTGCCAAATCTCCAAAAATGGGTTTGCGCCAAGTACTCGCAAGCGCGTGCCATTTATGGTCTGAAAAGAAGGTCGTACCCATAATTGTGAGGCTGCTGACTTTGTCGGGATACTTTGTGGCAAATGCTAGCCCAACGATGCCTCCTATGTCATGTATTACCAGGCCGACCTTTCCTGATATTTTTGCCGCTACTAATAACTGATCGACGAAGTCAGCGAGACTGTCTAAAGAATATCCGAAACGTTTGTCTGCTTTTGTTTGTCCAAATCCTGGTAAATCTGGCGCTATGCAACGGTGTGTGTCAGACAGAGAATCCATCACCTTTTCCCAAACTTCCGAAGAATCGGGCACGCCATGTAACAATAGAACAGGTTCACCCTGCCCCTGGATTCTTACATTAACTTGATTTTTTCCTACTTGGAGCCTTTCCACTTTGCCTTTCCCCGCTACTGAGCTATGAATCAATGAGCGAAGTTTGGCCGAGCAGCCCTATGATTAATATGGCCAGAATAGACATTAACCATACAATAACCGCCATGCGGCGGCGAGATAGAGCCAGATTAGTTTGTATTTTGCTTGTCCAGATAGTCTTGCAAGGGCTTAAAATAGTGAGTCACTGCCTTCCCCTCAAGAGTGCTCTGGCCGGAGATGATTGACATCACCTCATACCAAGGGCGACTACTGCCAGACTCAAGGCTGGCCTGCAGTTTTGCACCGATCGCCTTGGAGCCATAAAATGAGCAGCGCGATAACTTATTTTGTTTACCCGCCAGATCACACAATGATTGGTAAAACTGAAACCCCAGAACTTCTGCGATGAAACGAGCCACCTGATTTTGATTGCTAACAACTCCGGGCGCTGCCGCCGCATCAAATCCACTATGATGCCTGGCTGCCGGCGCGGTAATTCCCTGGTAGTGTTCACGTAATTCCCACCACCGCTTATTATAATCGTCTGCCGATATTTCACCAAAGGCCACTTCCTTTTGCCATCGAGTGACCGCGAGCTTATAAGGCAAGTTTGCAATCGTGCTGAGTGCCAACTCCATTAGGTAACCCAAGTCTGCCGACTCATCGGGCACTTGATCTAACATACCAATCTCCTGGAGGTAATCAGGCGTATAGGCATATCTTAACGCGCGGCTTATTCCGCCAAAGATCTCTATCGGAAACCTGCTGTAGTGACCTGTATAGTGAACAGGTTGCTTTGCATGTGAGGCACGAAAAAACAGAGGTGTCATCAAGCCGGCGGTGTGAAAATGCTTGAACGTCGCTGCATTAACATCCCAGCAACCACCTACCCTCGCCTCCTCGTATGCGGGCAACCACCACGCTGTGGAATCACAGGCAGCTTTATGTGTAGTGGGTTTAGTAAACTGAGAGTTTTCATAAAGCGATTCTTTAAATGGCGCAAAACCAAGTGATGTCATGTATTGCTCAAAACCACGCACCATACTCTCAACATCGACGTCTGGTTTTTCTTTTAGTTTGACATCTATATTGTAACCACGATCTGTCACGGCCCCTTCAGGCTTGACCAAGTCATACAGCTGACTGAGATTCGTTACGTTGGGGCTACCCAACAGATGGGCAGGAATGGTTTGATTGACCGGTACGAAATCCTCGCCATATTTCTCATCGAGTTTATTACGTATGTGAAGATGTAAGGCATCGTATAGGGGTTTTACGTCATTCCATGTTCTGTCGAGCTCTTCTAGCAAATCCTCAAGAGGTCGTTCAAATTCACTGAGCTGCATCTCTGCTCTATTCGAAAAACCAAAGCGCTGTGCCCCTTCATTATTCAATTGGAGTTGTTGCTGAAATAAGGGTTTCAACGACGCCATGTTATTATGCCAAGCCTCCCACAAAGACTTTAGCTCACCTTCATTGTCGCTTGCCGCCATCTTTTCTGAAAGTTGATGTGCGTTGAAACAGATTTCCTTATTAGAATCACTATTAATACAGGCCGTGCTGGAGCTATACCTCTGGGTCAATTCATCTGTGGTCTTTTTAAGTAAGGCTACCTTCCGCTCACCCTCAGGGTGGGGATGGCCTGAGAGGTAATCGCCCATCCAAAGCAAATCAGCAAGACGCCTGCTCAGGTCTTTATTGAGATTCAGGTCTTTATACTTAATGGCTTCATAAGCCGAATTAATTTCCACCGCAATCGCTTTATTGTACAATTCGGTTCGGTGATTATCCGTATCCAGCGTCCAGTACCTGTCTCTTATATACCAGGCTTCATCCACCCGATCGGTGACCTCTTTCTTTAAAGTATTGGTCGTTTCAATAAATTTTTTTGCTTCTTCAATGGTGACCTGAGACGTTTCCTGAGCGGCATTTGCACTGCACAAGAACACTATAGTGCCGCTTAAGATACAAAATTCTACCGTGCGGATGAGAACATTCATGAGGTTTCCTGAGTGTATTTTCGTTTTGCAAATATCTATCCAGAAACCCTTCTATGGTCTCTGTCAGTCAAATTTTAGTTCCGAATGAGATTTCTTCAAATAAAGCTATCGCCCATTAATTGACCCCATGATAATGAAACCGACCTAGAAAAAGAGACAAAAAACCAAGAATAAAGGACATTATTTAGCAGCGCAGGCAGAAAAACTGGCCAGAACCTGCGTTTATCTGTCTTTTTATGCAAAAATGCGTATTTCCGGCCCTGGATTCCAGTAATAAAACGTAGCTACCTGAAGGACCACCGATGACAAGATCAATGCGTAAAAAGAAGATCATCGCTGTATTATACCC